>Ga0182030_10003340_pt1 | contig 34220 bp, 17 predicted proteins | sample 812S3MmetaG_FD_121299 | JGI IMG/M metagenome (GOLD analysis project Ga0182030, IMG submission 121299) | Permafrost microbial communities from Stordalen Mire, Sweden - 812S3M metaG (Illumina Assembly) | ecosystem: Environmental > Terrestrial > Soil > Wetlands > Permafrost | place: Sweden...
AGCACGAAGAAGAGAACTTTAAAATGCAGTTTAATTTCGGTTTTCAGTTTTCCCGGTCTTTCTTCGTGAACTTCGTGCTCTTCGTGGTAAAAAAATCAGTCGTAGAATAGTCAGATGGTAACAAAACAACAGCGGCAGGAGGCATTGGCTTGCCTGGGTTTGGCAGTCGGGACTCTGCTGCTTTACTGGCCGGCGGGGTCTTGCGGGTTCATCAGCCTGGATGACACGGCTTATGTCGTTAATAATTTTCATATCAATGGCGGGTTGAATTGGGGCGCGTTCCTGTGGTCCTTCCAGGCGGGACACGCGGGCAATTGGCATCCGTTGACCTGGCTTTCCCATGCCCTGGATTGCCAGATTTTCGGTGTTCGGCCCGGGCCGCAGCATTTGATGAATGTGGCCATTCATGCGGCCAATTCCGTCTTGTTGTTTCTGATCTTGCGGCGGATGACGGGGACGTTTTGGCGGAGTCTGGTTGTCGGGGCGCTGTTCGCCTGGCATCCGCTGCATGTGGAATCGGTGGCATGGATCGCGGAGCGCAAGGATGTCTTGAGCACGCTCTTCTGGATGCTGACGGTTTGGGCGTATCTTGGCTATGTAGCCTGTAGGAGACGACGTGAGGAGGCTCTAAACTCCCCGAAAACGAAGGCCGAGTCAGAGTCTCCTCACGTCGTCTCCTACTTATGCGGCGCGGGGGCCAGGTATTTGCTGGTATTGGCGTTCTTTGCGCTGGGGCTAATGGCGAAACCGATGGTGGTGACGTTGCCGTTTGTGTTGTTGCTGCTGGATTGGTGGCCATTGAACCGATTTGGCCTGAATTTTCACCACGAAGGTCACGAAGGTCACGAAGGGAAAGAGGCTAAAGAAGTCTTCCGCCCTTCGTGCTCTTCGTGTCCTTCGTGGTGGAAAAATGGCATTTGCTTGTTCGTCGAAAAAATGCCGCTCTTCATTTTGGCGGGGGGGTGTTCGGTGCTGACGATGGTGGCGCAGCATCGCGGGGAGGCCATTGCTTCGCTGTCGGATGTGCCTTTTAAGTTCCGGTTGATCAATGCGGTGGTGTCGTATCTGCGCTATCTGGAAAAGATCGGTTGGCCGGCGGACCTTTCGATTCTGTATCCATTTACCATTGCGTGGCCGACATGGGAAATTGCGGCGGCGGTCGGGGTATTGGTTGGCGTTACGGCACTGGTGGTTTGGGGAGCGCGACCGTCCCGGTCGCAGCCGCCGGCGTCCCGCCGACGGAATGCAGGCATAACTTCAGCCTTCAGCCTTCAGCCTTCAGCCTTGTCTTTCGGCTGGTTTTGGTTTCTGGGCACGTTGATCCCGGTGATCGGGCTGGTGCAGGTGGGCACTCAGGCTATGGCGGATCGATATGCGTATATTCCTTCGATAGGCATTTTCGTGGCGGTGTGCTGGGGCGCGTATGACCTGGTCACAGATTTGCCTTTTTGTAGGAGACGACGTGAGGAGTCTCAATTCTCTTCGGAAGCAAAGGCCGAGTCAGAGACTCCTAACGTCGTCTCCTACTGCCTAAACGGCTTGCTCGGCATTGCAGTATTGACAGGATGCGTTCTTGTGTCGTCCAGACAAATCCATTTTTGGGAGAATAGCGGGACGCTCTTTGCGCATGCGATCGAAGTGACGCGCGATAATTATGTGGCGCGTGTCAATTACTCGGATTATCTGGCGGACACGCAGCAATGGGAGGCGGCGCAGCATCAGGCGGAAGAGGCGGTGCGCATCGCGCCCAATGAAGCGATGACCCACAATGCATTGGGACGCGTGTTGCTTCTGGAGGGGAAACCGGACCAGGCTGCGGCTGAACTGCGCCGGGCCATTGCGCTGCATTATACGCCGGCGGATGCCGTGCAATTGGCGATGGCGCTGGTCCAGCAAGGGCGGACGCGCGATGCGATTGCCGAATACAGGAACATCCTCGCCTCGACTCCGGACCTGCCGGATGCGCTGAACAATCTGGCGTGGATTTTGGCGGCTGCGGCCCGGGCGGAGTATCGAAACGGAGCCGAAGCGGTGCAACTGGCGGAGCGGGCTTGTGCGGTGACGCATGACAGCCAGCCGTTAATGGTTGGGACGCTGGCGGCGGCTTATGCGGAGGCGGGACGGTTCGAGGACGCAGTAAAGACGGCGCAGAAGGCACATGATTTGGCGGTTGCGCAGGGAAAGAACGGTGTGGCGTCGAGGAATCTTGAGTTGATGGAAATCTATCGGGAGCATCGGGCATTTCATGAAGCGCATTGAGATCTTAATATTAATCTAATTAATATGATTAATTAAGATATGATGTGCGCATCCTGGTTTTATGGCCAGGGGCAAAATGTAGCACCCATGTAGCACAAATGTAGCACCAAATGTTGCACCTTAAACGCCTGATAATCAACAATGTAGCACCTGTAGCACCCTTTTGGCAATATACCCCACTAAGTTGCGCCCAACAGGAACCTTGACGACAGCATGAGATTTTGGCATTAAGAGCATGGCTGAGCTTTACCGTGAAATTTCTGATGCTTCCATTGTGTCTGTGGCTGGCTGCCACTGTTGTTTCGGCCCAGCCTGCCAGCCAGAACATCACAGCGCGCAGTTGCTCAGGGCAATTCATCGCCCGGGAGATGAGGGGCCGCTCGTTATGGGAGCCGTCGCCTGCCGCAGTGCGTGTGCCGATGGCGGGTGGTTTGGCCTTTCTAGTCACAGCTCCCCCGGCATCTCCCACGGCGGACCCCGAGAAGATCCCGTTGGAACCGGCCTTGCTGGTGGTATCGTGCGAGAGGATGAAGGAGTTGTTTCTGCTGGAATTGGGGCTAAAGGATGAATGGCGGGGCAGAATTGACTTGATCATAAATTCGGCGTTGCCGGCGGATCGCGAACCACTGCTCACCGCAGTGCATCGCCCGGGCGGCTGGAATTACGAACTGGAACTGCCCAAAAATATTCGAGAGGAGATCCTGGTGCAGGCGATGATGCAAGCGATGTTGACAGAATTGGTGAACCGACGGGCGGGCAGTCATTCGGCGGAAATCCCATTTTGGCTGGTGCAAGGGATGAGCGCTCATTTGCAGGCTTATAATATGCCGACGTTTATCATTCGTCCGAATGTGCAGTCGGCGGGATATGCGAAGTTGGGTATTGAGGGATTAAACGCGGTTCGGGCGCCATTGCGGGAGCACACGCCGCTGAGTTTTCAGCAACTGAGCTGGCCGCAACAATCCAATGTCACGGGGAATGACCAGGCGGTGTATCGCGGCTGCGCCGAATTGTTTTTCGAAAGCCTGCTGCATTTGGATGACGGCCAGTCTTGCCTGCAACAGATGTTGCAGGAGATGCCCAATTATATGAACTGGCAAACTGCTTTTCTGGCGGCGTTTCATTCCCATTTTGCCCGGCTGCTGGATGTGGAAAAATGGTGGAGTTTGAATTGCGTCAGCTTTACCTCGTCGGAATTGACCGAACATTGGACGGAGCAGGAGTGCTGGCACAAATTGCAGGATGCGCTGGATGTGCCGGTGGCGGTGCATTTTGCCGCGTCTCGAATGCCGACGGAGGCTCGGGTGACGTTACAAGACGTGATCACGCAATGGGACGGGTCCAATGCGCTGGCGGCGTTGCAACGGACGGTGCGGGGATTGAAGGGTTTGCAATTGTTCACCTTCCGCGGCAGCTTGAACTTGGATGCCTCGGCGGCGTCGCCTTTGATGCAGCACAACTTGCAGGATTTGGAGGCTTTGCAATGGCGAATCTCCAAGGAGTTAAGCCCGTTGATTACCGATTATCTGGTGGTCTTGCTCAATTACGTTAAACAAAGCCAGCCGAATGCGCAACTTGCATCGGACGAAAAATCGCTGCCTTCCCGGCTGCGCGTGCTCAAGAGCGACACGGTGCGGCAGTTGAACAATTTGGACCAAAAACGAGCTCAGATGCGGGTTAGATTTTCGCCTGTTTCCCATCCGTCTGAATTGAGCGCGCTGGATGCACGTGGGGCAAACGGCAGTCCGGTTCCCCAAACGCCAGAGCCGCGGTGAAAAGAAGCAAGGTCGGGTGAAGTGTTAAACGAAGCCTGGCCGCGAGCTAAAGAGCCCGGGCCAGGACACTTTCCAATTATATTTTTGACAAGCGCGCCGTTATTGATTCGGAGCCGGAGCCGGAGCCGGGGCCGGGGCAGGCGCTGGAGCTGGAGCCGGTTGAGCCGCTTTGATTGCGGCTGCTTGCTTGGCCTGGATGGAGTTTTGGACGGCTTCCAGTTCCTGGACCGCTTTGTCACAAGCGTCCATGGCGCTCTGACGATGACCGTCAAAGTCATCCTTGGAATTTTGCAATTCCATTTTGGCCCGGCGTAAGAACATGACGGCCTGGCGATAGGATCCGCCGCCCATGCGATTTCTGAATCCGGGCGGAGGAACGGACCGATTCACCGGCGGTTGGGCCGGTTGCGAGGCGGGAGGAGTGGCGGCATCTTGGGCACGGAGGCTGTCGGAGCTTAAGGTCAGTGCTCCGACGACAGCGACAGCGATGATAATGAATATATTCTTTTTCATGTTGTTTTGTAATTTATAAGCAGAATGCTCTGCAAGTTAATCACCCAGCCGCGAGGCGTAAAGCGAAAATATATCCGGAAACGGCCATGTTTTGACCAGGTGTTAGGCTTGGCCAGAAGACGGAGAAGGCGGCTGTTCCTTCTTCGCGACTTTTAATTCCAAATGGAGATCGCGCAATTGTTTCGGTTCGACGCCGGCAGGAGAATCGGTCATCAGATCGGTTCCTTTCGCCGTCTTCGGGAAGGCGATCACGTCCCGAATGCTCGGTGTGCCGCATAAAATGGCGATGAGGCGGTCGAAGCCGAGCGCGATGCCTCCATGCGGAGGCGCACCATATCGGAAAGCCTCAAGCATATAGCCGAACCGCGCCTGCACAAGTTCCGGCGGAATTTGCAGCACTTGTTCAAAGACCAGTTTCTGGACAGCGGGCTGATGAATTCGGATGGAGCCGCCTCCCAGTTCCACACCGTTGACGACGATGTCGTAGTGCTGGCCACGAACTTTTTTCGGGTCGCTGGTCAAAAACGGAATGTCCTCCGCCACGGGCGAGGTAAATGGATGATGGCTGGAATACCAGCGATTTTGTTCCTTGTCGAAACTGAGCAGGGGGAAATCAATCACCCAAAGAAAGTTGAAGCGGTCGGCTGGAATGTTTAGTTTGCCCTGCGCCTTCAATAGGTCGGCGCAATAGCCGCGAATCTTGCCCAGGATTTCACAGGCGTTCAACCACTGGTCGGCCGCAAATAAAATCAGGTCGCCTTCCTCAATTTTGAGTTTTTGCGTCAAAGCGGCTTTTTCCGCGTCGTTGAAGAATTTGACGATGGGCGATTTCCATTCGCCGTTTTCCACTTTGATGAAAGCCAGACCCTTCGCGCCAAAGCTCTTGGCGTATTCGGTCATGGTTTCGATCTGGCCCTGAGTCACGCCAGCCAGACCTTTGGCGTTAATCGCCTTGACCACGCCGCCGGCGGCGACTGTGCCGCCGAAAACTTTGAATTTGCTGGCGCGGAATTCCTCAGTGAAATCGGCCAATTCAAGCCCGTAGCGCGTGTCCGGTTTATCGATGCCGAAACGGTTGAGCGCCTCCTGGAAGGAAAGGCGCACAAAAGGGGTCGGGATGTCGATGTTCAGCGCCGTCTTCCAGATTCGTTTGAGCAATCCCTCGATCAAGGCGTAAATATCTTCGCGCTCGATGAAGGACATTTCCAGATCGATCTGGGTAAACTCCGGCTGGCGGTCGGCCCGCAAATCCTCGTCGCGATAGCAGCGGGCCAATTGAAAATATTTTTCAATACCGGCGACCATGAGGATTTGTTTGAATTGCTGGGGCGACTGGGGCAGGGCGTAGAATTTGCCGACGTTGTTGCGGCTGGGCACGAGAAATTCGCGAGCGCCTTCGGGGGTGGATTTGAAAAGGGTCGGCGTCTCGACTTCCAAAAAGCCCTGCTCATCAAAATAATAACGGGTGGCGGTGGCCACCTTGCTGCGGAGCCGGAGATTGCGCGCCATTTCGGGCCGTCGCAGGTCCAGGTAGCGGTATTGCAGGCGCAGTTCCTCATTGACCGTTTTGGACACTTCGGGATCATCGACTGGAAAAGGCAGAACTTCGGCCATGTTCAGCACTTCCAGGCTGGCCACGGCAATTTCGACCTCGCCGGTGGCAATCTTTGAATTCTGCGTGCCGGTGGGGCGGGCGCGGACTTTTCCGGTCACATTGATGACGCATTCGCTACGCAGAGCCGCGGCGCGGTCGAAAAGTTCGCGGGCCAGCTCTGAGGGATCAAAAACAGTTTGGGTGCGCCCTTCCCGATCGCGGATGTCGATGAAGATCAAGCCTCCGAGGTCGCGCCGGGAGTGGACCCATCCGGATAGAGTGACAGTTTGTCCGATGTGCGCCGGGCGTAATTCGTTGCAATGATGTGTGCGTTTCATTTGACTTTGGCGCTCTCCAAGCCGACGGGCCACAGCAGCCGTTCGCCGCAGCGGGAGGGAGTTGGACTGTCCGGGCCGGGCTTAGACCTCGAAATCAAAAGCGAGGACAGTCTCGACCACTCCCGAGGCCATCGTTTTAAATCGTTCGTGCTCGGGATGGACAATGTAGGCGTCGCGAGCCGCAACATCGCTAAAGGTCATGATGAAGCCGTGAGTGAGGCCCTGGTTGCTGCCTTCCGGGCTGCAATTGGTGCCGGAGACATAATCATCAATTCCCGGAACAGTTTCGGATAGATCCAAAACGTCTTCGAAGAACTTGCCGATTTGCTCCTCGGTGGTTCCTTCCTTAAACTTTAACAACACAATGTGTTTTACCTTAGACATGGGGGCGTATGGTAGTTCCTTTTAGTTTCGGCTCAAGCCTTATTCTTCCCAAAGAATTTCTCAAACCGTGACTTAACATTCATGCCAAGATTGTGACGGCGGCAGCGGAAATGTCAAACTCAAGTCTTCGAACTTTGAAGGGGCATTTTCGTCGTGATTTGAATTCCGTTGACAGTTCCGCCGTTGGGCGCAATACCTTTCGCGGTAAACACATGAGATTTTTCAAAATGCCGGCAGACAGGAAACAATTCCCGCCACACCAATAGATTTATGAGAAAATTTACCGCCTTTGTCTTGTTGGGTTTTTTTACCACGATTGCGGCAGCGCCGGGCGCGGAGTCGCTCATGAGACTGGCTGATCCCTTGATGGGGACGGATTCCACTTCCTCGTTTTCGCACGGAAACACTCTCCCGGAGGCGGCATTGCCCTTTCCCGTGAACGCCTGGTGCGCTTACACCCAGCCGCAACGTGAAACTTTCTTTTATCAATACAGGCAAAACAAAATTCGCGGCATTCGCCAAACCCACCAACCCAGCCCGTGGATCGGCGATTTCGCGAACTTCGCACTGATGCCGGTTTCCGGAAAATTGGTGATCAGCGAAGAAGCGCGGGCCGCGACTTTTCGCCACGAAGATGAAGTGGCCCAGCCCGGTTATTACAAAGTCCATCTGGATACGAAGATTTCCGCCGAAGTGACTCCGACCGAGCGGGCAGCCCGGTTTCGTTTTACTTTTGAGCAGCGCGGGGATTCTTATGTTGTGCTCGATGTTTTTCGTAGCGACAAGCCATGTACTTTGCAGATTATTCCCGGCGAACGCAAAATCATCGGCACATGCCGCAATAATCACGGCGGTGTTCCGGACAATTTTGCGAATTATTTTGTGATCATCTTCGACCAGCCGTTTTCCGCGTGGGGTGTAACGGAAGCGGATTCGCCAAAGCAAAACGTGACGCAGATCGAGGGCAGGCAAATTGGCGCATTTCTCAAATTCCGCAAGCATGCTGTCGAATGCAAGGTGGCTTCGTCCTACATCAGCGCCGAGCAGGCTTTGCTGAATTTGCAGCGGGAGATTGGCAAGGCCAAGTTTGAGGACATCCGCCAGCGGGCCGAGGCGCGCTGGAATGAATGGCTCGGACGCGTCCGGATTGAAGGCGGCATGGAGCATCAACGCCGCACTTTTTATAGCTGCCTGTATCGTGCCTTCCTCTTCCCGGAGAAATTCCATGAAATCGATGCGAAGGGCGCGGTCGTGCATTACAGCCCTTACGATGGGAAAGTCCATGATGGTGTGCTCTACACGGACAGCGGTTTTTGGGACACTTTTCGCGCGGCCCATCCGCTTTACACGTTGCTCGCGCCGGAAGTTAGCGAGGAAATTCAGGAAAGCCTGCTCCACTCTTTCGACGAGAGCGGCTGGCTGCCTGAATGGTCCAGCCCCGGCCATCGCAATTGTATGATCGGCCAAAATTCCTTTTCGCTCCTGGCAGACGCCTGGGTGAAAGGCATCCGGGGATTCGACCTGAATAAAGCGGTAACGGCGATGATCCATGACGCCAATAACGAAGGACCGATGGCCTCGGTGGGCCGGGATGGCGCCAAGTCTTATAACTCCCTCGGATATGTCCCATACGATAACCGGCCCAAGCCGGATCGTGGAGAAAGCTTTCGCGAGGCCACGGCCAAGACGTTGGAATACGCCTACGACGATTTCTGCGCCGCCCAATTGGCCCACGCCGCAGGCAAAGATTCCGAGGCGGCCGTTTTTGCCAGCCGCGCTATGAATTACACCAATGTCTTTGATCCGAAAACCGGGTTCATGCGCGGGCGCAAAGCCGACGGGTCGTGGGATGAGCCTTTTTACCCCGACGAATGGGGCGGCCCTTTCACGGAAGGATGCTCGTGGCATTGGACGTGGTGCGTCTTCCAGGATGTTCCCGGATTGAGCGCACTCCTGGGCGGGGACAAGGCAATGGGCGACAAACTGGACGCTGTATTTGACACCGAGCCAACCGCCCGGCCCGGGACTTACGGCAACCCGATTCACGAGATGACGGAAATGATTGCTGCTGACATGGGCCAATACGCCCACGGCAATGAGCCCGTTCATCACATGCTTTATTTGTATGACTGCGTCGGCCAGCCTTGGAAAGCGCAGGCGCGTTTGCGTCAGGCCATGAACCTGCTCTACACGCCGACCCCGGACGGTTATTGCGGCGATGAAGATACCGGCCAAATGTCGGCTTGGTACGTTTTCAGCGCCCTGGGCTTTTATCCGCTTTGTCCGGGGAGTCCCAACTACCTCATCGGCAGTCCGTTGTTTGACAAAGCCACCATCCAATTGCCGGGCGGCAAATCCTTTGTCGTTACCGCGCGGAACAACGGCATGCAAAAGCCATATATTCGCGAGGCGCACTTGAACGGGGAAAAACTGGACCGGTCGTTTATCAGTCATGATGAGCTTGGCGGGGGCGGGAACCTCGTTTTTGAGATGACCTCCGCGCCGGACTACAAGTGGGCGGTGAAGCCGGAAAGCCACCCGCCTTCCGCCCTGGCTCACCTTCTCGGGGAGATGAAAAAGTAGTTGGCACTTATTCGCCTGCGGTTTCGTCCGGCGCAAAGCCCCGGCGCATCTCGTTTTCGGTAATGACGCGCGGCAGGAGGAAATGCAGGAGGTAATCGCGTCCGCCCGCCTTGGTGCCTCCGCCGGACATCTTGAATCCGCCAAAAGGTTGCCGGGCCACCATCGCCCCGGTGATGCCGCGATTGATGTATACATTGCCCGCTTCCAATTCCGCCTTGACCCGTTCGATGTTGCCGGGACTGCGCGAGAAAAATCCGCCAGTCAGGGCGTATTCCGTGCCGTTGGCCCAGACCAGCGCCTCGTCCAGGTCGCGCGCCTTAAACACGCAGAGGACCGGACCGAAAATCTCCTCTTGCGCGATTCTGGCTGTCGGCGAAACGTCCGTAAAAATAGCGGGCGGGATGTAATAGCCTTCGCCTGAGGGAGCCTGCCCTTGAAAAGCCAGCTTTCCCTCTTTTTTGCCCACTTCGATGTACTCCAAAATGCGCGCGTACGCCGCCTGGTCGATTACCGGCCCCACCACCGTACCAGGTTCTTCGGGCGGCCCCACCCTCAGCCCCCGGACGGCCTCGATCAACCGTTCCAGCAGGCGGTCATAGGCATCAGACAATACGATTAACCGGGACAGCGCCGAACATTTTTGTCCCTGGTAGCCAAAGGCCGAATAGACGATGGCCGGCACGGCTTCATCGATGTCCGCATCGTTATCAATTATAATTGCGTTTTTGCCACCCATCTCGCAGACAGCGTGCTTCAGTTGTTTTTGTCCGGCCTGGACCCGCCCCGCTGCCTCGAAAATGCCCAGCCCCACACGGCGCGAGCCAGTGAAAGCGATCAGACTGACTTCCGGGTGTTCCACCAGATAAGCCCCCAACTCTTGGCCCGGGCCGGGCAGAAAATTTACCACGCCCGGCGGCATTCCGGCGCGCTGGAAAACATCCATGAGCCGCCAGGCCAATGTGGATGATTGGGCCGACGGTTTCATGATCACCGTGTTGCCGGCCACCATTGCGGCGGTGGTCATCCCGCAAAGGATGGCCAGCGGAAAATTCCAAGGCGCAATCACCACTGCGATTCCGCGCGGGATGTAATGGTGGAAGTTGGTTTCGCCCGGCAGGGCATAGCGCGAGGCGGCCAGCCTTCGCATTTCCTCCGAGTAGAAGCGACAAAAATCAATGGCTTCGGCCACATCCGCGTCGCCTTCCAGCCAGGGCTTGCCCGTTTCCAAGGCTTCAAGCGCGGCCAATTCAAATCGCTCTTTTTCCAGCAAGTCCGCCGTCCGCTCCAGCAGGCGGGCGCGCTCTTCGACAGCGGTGCGGCTCCAGGCGGGGAATGCGGCGCGGGCGGCTTGGAGGGCCACGACCGCCTCAGCCTTGCCTGCTTTAGCTATGCGACCGACGACCTCGCCCGGGCGGGCCGGATTAATTGAAGAAATCTCCTGCTCGGTCCAGACATCCTTGCCGCCAATGATGGCCGGGTACTTTCGGCCGAACTGCGTTCGCGCCGCTTGCAAGGCGTCCTGCATGCGGCGGCGGTTGTCGGGCTTCGTAAAATCTGTCAGAGGCTCGTTTTTGAAGTAGTGCATTGTTCCTCCATTTTCTGCGGCCTTTGCTCCTGATCTTGAGCTTTTACCTGGTGTAAGCGCTGCTTCCGCAGGATTGCGCAACAGCGTTTCCGGCCGGACATGCGCGTTAAACGTTGCCCGCAGGAAACCTTCATTGGACGTGTTCTCCAGCAAGCGGCGGACGAGATAACTCATGCCGGGCAACACTTCGCCGACCGGGCAGTAGTCCCGAACGCGATACCCCATGCCGGCCAGCGCGATTTTGACTGGTTCAGCCATGCCGCTCAACATTTGAAATTCAAAGTCACGCCGGGACAGCCCCAATTGTTCGGCATGAACGAGGCAGGCAGCCGCACTGCGAACGTTGTGGGTGGCGAATGCGCAGTCGATATGGGAGCGGTTTTCGAGCAGGAACCGCGCTAGTTTTTCATAGTTCGCATCGGTTTCCGGCTTGTTTTGGAAGACCGGCAACGCCCAGCCGCGCTGGCGTGCCAGCAAAGTTTCATAATCCCAATAGGCGCCTTTGATAAGCCGGACGGTAACGCGCCGCTGCCGCGCTTTTGCCCACTGGACCAGGTTTTCCAAATCGCGCCCGGAATCGCGCAAGTAAGCCTGGACGGCGATGCCGGCGTGCGAAAAGTCCCGTAATTCCGGTTCATCCAGCAGCCGTTTAAACACTTCGAAGGTCACGGCTTTTAGCGACGTGCTTTCCATGTCGAGGTTGATAAAGACGCCTTGGCTTTTGGCCGCAAGCAAAAGGGGACGCAGGCGGGCCGAGATCCGCTCAATGGCGGTTTCGGGATCGGCCGGGTGAATTTGCGAATACAGCGCCGACAGCTTGACCGAGACGTTCGCTTTGGGAATTTCCCCCTGATCGTCGCGGTCTATCTGCGTGACCACAGGCCAGTTTTGCGCTTCCCGCGCCAGGGTCTTGATCAGCTCCAGATAACGGGCCTGGTATTGCGCGGCTTCGATTTCGCTCACGGCGGTCTCGCCCAAGATATCCATAGTGAAGGCCAGCGGCAGCCGGCGCATCTTCCGCAACGCTGGGATGGCTTCCAGACCGTTGCGAGCGAGGATGAAGGTCTTTCCCATTTGCGTCACGCCCCGGCGAGCCGCCAAGGCCAGCAGCCAGGGGAACTTGGATGAAGTCCGAACTGCCCATAGCACTGGCGCGGGCAGGCTGGTCAGGTTGCCTAAATATTCCCGGGCATGACGCGCGATTTCAGCGGGCGATTTCAGGGTGGGCAGGACATCGACGAAACGGAACAGTTGCACTTTGAGAGCTTCGTTGCGCATCGACCCATCCATCAGGCGCTCTGTAATGTTGCTGAAAACCCCCGATTTGGTGGATTTCATGCGCGCGAAGATTTCCAATCCCCGCGCTTGGATGTCCCGTTGCAGGGGATCTTGGGCGCCGGATGTTTTAGGAATTTGGCCGCTCATAAGAAGACCATTCCTTTGTAAGCGTGTATTTCTTCGATCACCTGCAAAAAACTTTTGACAACAGGTTTGATCTGGTTTGACGGAGTATGACTGGATATGAGGGTGTTTAAGTCGTAAACTATTGAAAGCAAGTTGGTTGTATTGGTTTTTGGGCAGGGTGAGGCTCCATCGGAACTTTGACCAAATTGGTTTGACCACTTTGACCGACTTTGATGGGTTGTCGCCATAGCGGCCTTGCTCCTGTTTTTTGCTTCAGCCTTCAGCATTCGGGTTTCAGCCTTTCCCCACTATTCTCTTGGACTAAGAATAATGTAAACTATTCATTAGTCAAATGAGTTTTTTAATTATTTTTTGAAAGGTTGGAGTTTTTAGAAGAAACGGGATGCAGTCGCGAGGGGGCAATAACCTTTAAAATCTGGCGGGCGAGTTGGGCCAGACATCAGCCGGGACGGTGATATTCAACAGGCAGGGAATCCTCTAACCGTCGGTTTTACCGAAACTCTTCCCACTCCGGTTCGTTTTCAAAAACCCACTTGTAATAATCCACTTCCTGTAACTGGCTGGCGGCTTCTTCATCGACCACCACGGTGCAACGCGAGTGCAGTTGGAGGGCGGTGGCGGAAATCATGGATGTGATCGGGCCTTCCACGGCTTTGGCGATGACCGCGGCTTTGCCGTAGCCGGTGGCCATCAGGATGCAGCGGCGGCAATCCAGGATGGTGCCGACTCCCATGGTGATGGCGCGGCTCGGCACGTTGCCGGCCCCGCCGAAAAATTCCGCGTTTTGCTCGACGGTCGTCGGGCTGAGCGTCTTGACCCGGGTGCGGGAAAGCAGAGCGGATAACGGTTCGTTGAAACCGATGTGGCCGGCCTTGCCGATGCCGAGCAATTGCAAATCAATGCCACCGCAACGTTTGATTTTTTCTTCGTACTGGCGGCATTCGGCGTCAAGGTCGGGGGCCAGGCCGTTGGGCAAATGGGTGTTGCGAGTATCCACATTGACCTGCTTGAAGAGGCGCTCATTCATGTAATAGCGGTATGAATGAGGGTCTGAAGGCTGGAGGCCAACGTATTCGTCCAGGTTGAAAGTGCGGCAAAGTGAAAAATCCAAGCGGCCTTCGCCGTACGCCTTGGCCAGCAAACGATAGACTTCTTCCATGGTGCGGCCTGTCGCCAAACCCAGCACCATGGAGGGATTTCGGCGCAATTCGGCGGCAATGATCATTTCCACGAGTTTTGCCGCACTCTCTTTATCGGGGCGAATGATCGCTTCCATGGTAGTATTCCTTTTCTGGTCCTAATCTTAATCTTGCTCTTAATCTTAATCCCGCCTGTGGAGATTAAGATTAAGATTAAGATTAGGAAAAACCGGGCGTGGTAACGCTGATCCGATGACTCAGCCCGGATATTCTTTAGCGTTCTCGGGCAGGGAGAACAGGACTTTGTCTTGCGGCAGCTTTTCCCTCAAAGCGGCAATTTCATCCATGCCTGTAGTCAGGGGCAGGGCGATCTGACCGCCGGAGACGACAGAACGGCAAAGGGCCATCATGATTTCAAAGCCTTCGTAAGCGGAATTGAAACTGCAAGCGTGGACTTTTTTGTCGTTGTCGAGCCACTCCGCCATTTCCTGGATGTAAGGGGGCATGTCCAGGTCGTAGTTCATGGAGCCTTCGCCGCCGTAAGAGCCTGTTTTAGTCACGGCGCGCCAACCGCCGCCGGTTAGTACTTCAGCAAAGCCGTCGGTTCCCTGGGCGCCGATGCGGCACTTTCGCCACCAATAAGGCACTTCCGGGACATCGGGAGCGCCTGCTCCGCAATCGACAATGCCGCGCACTCCGTTGGAGAAGTGGATAAAGCCGGCGATGTAATCGGGCGACGGGTGGATATCGGCCAACTTGCCGCGGCCGCTGGCCTGGGCCATAACCCATTGGGCGTGGGCGCCTTTGTTGAACCAAAGGGTATAGTCAATCAAATGGCTCATCATGTGCATCATCCAGCCGGTGGCGGTGCCGTAGACGGTATTGAGCCGGCCCAATGCCCCGCTGGCAATGATGTCATGCACTTTCTTGTAATGTTCGCCGTAGCGATGCTGATGGCTGACGACGGCTTTGACTTTAGCCGCGTCCAGCATCTGCTTGATTTTCATTCCCTCCGCGCTGGTCAGGGCGATGGGTTTTTCGAACGCAATCAATTTGGCGCCCGATTCGATGCCGGCCTTGATTAAATCCGAGCGCAAATTGGGCAGCGTGCAGAAACAAAAAATATCCGGTTTGACCGATGCGGCCAGGGCGCGGGCATCGGTGCTGATTTGCGGGTTGCCCAATTTGGACGCGGCAGCTTCGAGGCGCTTTTTATCAATGTCGCAAATGCCGACGACTTTAAAACGGGGATTGGCGTGAAAGGCAGAGGCGTGGTGCATGCCGCGCTTGCCCATTCCGACGACGATGACTTTGTAGGTTTGCATGGGAAATAAAGAAATGGATGTTGTAAAAGAACGGCAAAAGTTGGAGTGCTGGAAAACTCTCCAGCACTCCAAACACTTCGTTTAATTTATTGCGCCTTGTCCCATTCCAGGACTTTGGAGATGACGTAATCGGCTTCCAAGTCCGTCAATTCAGGGAACATGGGAAGCGAAACGCAGGCGGCGGCATTGTATTCCGCATTGGTCAGGGAACGGGCTTTGCGGGCTTTTTTGCCCCACGGATAGCCGGCCTGTTTGTGAATGGCGATGGAATAATGCGTCTTGGCATCGATGCCGGCCTCATTGAGGAATTTCACCAAAGCGTCCCGCTTGGCCGCTTTCTTCGTTTCGACGACATAAAGATGAAACACATGGCGGTAATTCGGCGTTTCGTACGGGAGGGTGAGGTTTTTGACGTCTTTGAAACCTGCGGTGTAACGGGCGGCAACCGCGCGGCGCTTATCGTTCCAGGCGTCGATGTGCTTGAGCTTGGCGCTGAGAATCGCCGCATGAATGTCGTCCAACCGGCTGTTGAAGCCGAAGCTATGGACGTTGCGGGCAGTCGAGCCGTGGTTGCGCAGGCGGCGCACCGCAGCGTCAATCTCGGAATTATTGGTCACAATCGCACCGCCGTCGCCGAAGGTGCCCAAATTCTTTTGGATGATGAAGCTGGTGGCAACCGCGTCGCTCAACTGGCCGATTTTGAAACCGTCGCCCGCGGCGCCAATGCCCTGGGCGTTGTCTTCGACGACGAACAATTTATGTTTGTCGGCGATGGCGCGAATGGCCTTCATGTCGGCGCACTGGCCGTAAAGATGGACCGGGACGATCGCTTTCGTCTTTGGCGTGATCATGGCTTCGATCTTGGCTGGATCGATGCACTTGGTCTTCGGATCGCAATCGACCAGGACGGCGGTGGCACCGGTGATCCAGATGGCCTCTGCGGTGGCGAAGAAGGTGTTGGCGTTGGTGATGCACTCGTCGCCCTTGCCTATGCCCAGCGCCATGAGCGCGAGCCAGATGGCATCGGTGCCGTTGCCGACTCCGATGGCGTGTTTGGTGCCGCTGTAAGCGGCGAATTCGCCTTCGAAGCGTTTAAGCACGGGACCCAGAACGAACTGGCCGCTGTGGATGACCTCAGCGATGTTGGCATCAATCTCTGCTTTAATGTTGTTGTATTGCCGGACGTGACCGTAAAAATCTACTTTCATAGTCTCCAAATTAATCGGAGGAGCCGTCCGTTGACAAGGGTTAATTGCGGTGCGTTGTGGCACTGAATCAAAAAACGAGGCAAATACGGTTGTTTTATGGCCCAATCATTCGTTTTACGGCTTCGCGGATGGCAGCGAACTTGCCTCCTTGCAACTCGCCAACCTGTCCTGCCACGAGGCTGGCATGGGCCGTGAACAATTTGCCTGGCCGTGCGAAACTTGTGAGCCGCAATGAACCGTGAGCAAAGTCCCCAGCCTCGACGCTAATGGCGTGGATGTCGCCGTAAGACTTGCTCGTGATTTGGCAGAGAATCCAGTCCTCGCGCCCTGCATCAGCCAGCACCACCGCCGGCCGCAATTTGGAAGCCGTAAGATCGGAAAAGGGGAAATAAACTAGGACGACTTGGCCGGTTGCAAGTGTGCCCATGCCGCATCCTCCTCAGGGCGGCTCCAGTCCTCCGCCAGAGCCGCTTCGCTCAAAAGGGCCGCCTCATTAGCTTGTGGCTCATCTTCGAGAATGGTCAACAGCGCGCGCCTGGGCGCGAGCACATGCACCGGTTCGGCCAACCGAACCTCTCCATTGGGCTGGATGATTGCTTCAACGGTTCTCATCTCGATGAAAAAGCCTAACACAGAGGCGGTCATCTGCAAAGAAGAATAAATATTCGTATTCGACGTGTTGAAAAGATCATGATCCGGGACACGGAAATCAACATAACTTCCGCGTATCTGCCTGCTAATGAAGAAGTGCGGAGAAATCAAGAGGTTCCTCAACGTTTTCAGTGGAATTAAACATGGGGCAGGCCCACACTTATTAACGCTTATTAACGGATTATCAGAAAATAAGGAGCAAAGCGTAAGAAAATGACTTTCACGTTTTCCTTTAGCATTCAGCATTTTCCACCCTCCGTAGCAGCTACTGCGGAGGACGTGCAGCCTTTAGCCTTTTCTTTAAAGCGATTGCCCGCTATGCTTCATTTGAGTGTCATTTGAAACATGGATTGCGCACACATAAGAAATTTCAGCATTATTGCCCATATCGATCACGGGAAGACAACGCTTTCGGACCGGTTGCTTCATCGGACCGGCACGGTTTCCGTCCGCGAAACAGAAGATCAATTGCTGGATTCCATGGACTTGGAGCGCGAACGGGGCATTACCATCAAGGCGCATCCGGTAACGATGAGTTACACGGCCAAAAATGGGGAGGTTTACGAGTTGAATCTGATCGACACCCCTGGGCACGTCGATTTCACCTATGAGGTTTCGCGCAGCCTGAGCGCCTGCGAAGGGGCTTTGTTGATTATTGATGCCGCCCAGGGAGTTGAAGCCCAAACCGTCGCCAACGTCCATCTGGCCACCAAACAAAACCTGACCATCATCCCCGTCATCAATAAGATCGACCTTCCCCACGCCAATGTCGCGGCGACCAAGACGCAGATGGAGGATATTTTGGCGATTCCCGCCGAAACCGCCATTCTGGCCAGCGCCAAGGAGGGGATTGGCATCGATGAGATATTGGAGGCCATCGTTCACCGGATTCCGGCTCCCAAACCAACCGGCGCGCCCACTCTGCAGGCGCTGGGGTTTGATTCTTATTTCGATACTTATAAAGGCGTCGTCACCCATGTGCGCATTTTCAACGGCGAACTGCACGCCGGGATGCACGTCCAGTTGCTCCATTCCGGCAAGGCGGTGGAAGTCAAGGAAGTCGGCAGCTTCAATCCAAAACCTTACGTGCGCGACAATCTGGCCACGGGCGAAACGGGCTACATGACGGCCAATATAAAGAGTCCCAAAGATGTCAAAATGGGCGACACCATTACGGATGCCAAAAATCCTTCGCCGGTCTTGCCGGGATTTAAAGAGATTCATCCGATGGTATTCAGCGGCCTTTATCCGATCAACACGGCGGACTACGAGCACTTGAAGGCGAACCTGGGAAAATTGCAATTGAACGACTCGGCATTTGCTTTCCAACCGGAAAGCTCTGTCGCCCTGGGCTTCGGGTTTCGCTGCGGTTTTCTGGGGTTGCTGCACCTGGAAATTGTCCAGGAACGGCTGCGGCGCGAGTACGGGATGGACATCATCGCGACCTATCCGAGCGTGGTATATCACGTGGTGATGACCGACGGGACTGTCAAAACGATTGATAACCCGGCTTTTCTGCCCGAACCGAATTACATCGAAAAAATCGAAGAGCCGATGGTCTTCGCCTTCGTCATCAGCCCCAACGAATACATCGGCGACATGATGTCATTGCTGGCGGAGAAGCGCGGGGTCATCGATCACACTGAGACGCTGGATACGCGGCGGGTGATTTTGACCAGCACACTGCCGCTGGGAGAAATTCTAATTGACTTTCACGACCGCATCAAAAGCATCACGCGCGGCTTCGGCTCCATGGATTACGAACACGCCGGCTATCAGGCCAGCGACATGGTCAAGCTGGATCTGCTGGTCAACAGCGAGTCGGTGGACGCGTTTTCCTGCATCGTCCATCGCTCCAAGGCGGAGGCGCGGGGGCGTATTCTGGCGGCCAAGTTGAAGGAAGTCATTCCGCGCCAGCAATACCAGGTGGCCATCCAGGCTGCCATTGGCGGAAAGGTCATCGCGCGCGAAACGGTCAGCGCCATGCGCAAAGACGTGACGGCCAAATGTTACGGCGGGGACATCAGCCGCAAACGCAAGTTGCTGGAGAAACAGAAGGAAGGCAAAAAACGCATGAAATCTTTCGGGTCGGTCAACATTCCACAGGAAGCGTTCATCGAAGTGCTCAAAGCCTGATTTAACTATGAAATTGCGATGGTTTTTTTCCGGCAAGGTCCGGCACGCCACCGACATGTGCAAGCATGTCCAAAAATTGCTCAACGCCCAGCGCGATATTCTTTCGCCCCAAGCCGTCGAGGCGGTGACAGGAGGGGTGGCCGAGACGCAGGCCGTGATCGACGGCGGCGCCAATGACGAGGCGCTGGATAAACAAATGTCCAAATTGGAGGCGGTGGCCGGAAAATGGATCAAACCCTACCCGCACTCAGAATGGCGCGAGAACATCGAAGTTTTCCTGGTCGCCATTGTCGTGGCCATGGGCATCCGCACCTTTTTCCTGCAACCGTTCAAGATTCCGACCGGCTCGATGGAGCCGACATTATACGGCATCGAATGCGTTGACCTGCGCGACAAGCCTTTTACCATGCCCAATCCTCTGGTCCGCTTTTGGGATGCAATTTATTACGGGACGATTTATCACGATTTTGTTGCAGCGGAGGACGGAGAGGTCGTCCGCGTTGATCCGCTCGATCCTTTTCTGCACTTCATCAACAGGCAAACCATCTGGGTGCAATACCGCGGCCATACTGAACAAGTTCCGTTCAAGCTGTGGTGCGGTCCGGAAAGCCAGGATCGTTTTGGGCATCCGATGGGGTTGGACAACCGGTATCTTCGCTTGACGTTCAACAAGGGCGAATCGATTCTGCGCTTCAAAGAAACGACCGGGGACCATCTCTTCGTTGATCGTGTCACGTATAATTTCCGCCGGCCGCGGCGGGGCGACATTATTGTATTCAAGACCAAGGGCATCATTGGCATCCAGCAGCAGGACCAATTTTACATCAAACGCCTGATCGGTCTGCCGGGCGACACCGTGTCCATTGGCGAGGACCAACACGCCCGCATCAACGGAATCCGCCTGGATGCCTCAACGCCGCATTTTGAAAATGTGTATGGATTTGATCCGCACGCCGCGCCGCTGGAGGGCAAGTTCGGACAGTATAACGGCCATGTTTTGCAACCGGCCAGCCGGCTAGGTTCGCCGGGCGATTCCATAGAGGTGCCGCCGCGGGAGTACATGGTGTTTGGCGATAATACGCTCAATAGTTTTGATTCGCGCTATTGGGGTCCTTTGTCGGAGCAAAACGTGATCGGCAAATCTTTCTTTGTCTATTGGCCCATCTCCACCCGCTTCGGCTGGGGGCAGCGCTGACGGTTTTTCAGCTCGTAATCTTAATCCTAATCTTAATCTTTGACGATTAGGATTAACATTAAGATTAAGATTAGGAAGAACTGAACTACAGCCTCATCTCTGTATCCTGGCGGAGCCGCCTTGCATGACGTGCAGGACTTCGGCGAGCGTGACTTGGGAAGTATCCCCCCGTGTCGTTTGCAACAGCGCGCCGTGCGCGGCGCCGAAATTGACCACGTCTTCGGGCGCCATGCCTTTGCTAAAACCGTAGGCAATCCCGCTGGAGAAACCATCGCCCCCTCCGACGCGATCTTCGATTTCCAAATCCCTGAACTGCCGCGCCTGGTAAAACTTGCCGTCATGCCAGAGAATGCCACCCCAATGATTGACCAGACCGCTTTTGACCTCGCGCAACGTGGTGCAGACCACTTGTATATTTGGCCACGCTTTAACCACCCGTTCCACCATGCGTTTGTAAGCTTCCACCGGCAATTCGCGCAAATCGGCGCTTGTGCCTTCCACTTCGAAACCCAGCACCTTCTGAAAATCCTCCTCGTTGCCGATCAGCACCTGGACGTGCGGAATAATTTCTTTGGTGACCGCAATGGCCTTTTCGCTGCTCCAGAGTTTGCTGCGAAAATTCAAGTCATAGCTGGTGACCGTTCCCGCCGCCCGCGCCGCTTGCAAGGCCTTTTTGACCAGCGCCGCGCTCGAATCGGAAAGGGCGGTCAGGATGCCTCCGGTGTGGAGCCAGACAGCGCCGTCGTCCTTGAAAATTTTTGTCCAATCCACTTCATCCGGGTTCATCCGGCTGATGGAAGACCCGCCGCGATCATACATCGTCACACTGGCGCGGACGCCAGTCCCGACCTCGGTGAAGTTCAGGCCGACTCGGCCTTTGCGGCCCACGCCGTCGAATTTTTCCAGCAAAACGTTCGAAACATCCATGCCGACAGCGCGGGCGTGATTGAGAATGATGCGGGCGACCGGATTGTCCGGCAGCTTGCTGATGAAGCCGGTGCGCAAGCCGAGGCGGGCGCAGGCATACGCAACATTGAATTCGCCTCCGCCAACATCGACTTCGAGAGTTTTGGCAAATTCGATCCGTCCGTGCCCTGGGGGAGCCAGGCGGACCATGCATTCGCCAAGAGCCAGAAGGTCAAAACGGCATTGGGCGGCGTCGCGTAATTGTAGGGGCATAATCGGTGATTGTTTGGTCGTTCAGTGCTTAATCTTTCGTCAATCCCATGCTATTCGTTACGGGAAAATGTCCAATGACGAAATCTGAATGACCAAACAACGCCCCACTGACGCAATGGCCAAACTACATCATTCGTGTTTGGACATTCGTCATTATCCCATATCGACATTCGCCATTCCCATGCTAATCATATTGGGACGATATGCCGGTCGAGTTTAAAGATTATTACAAGGTGCTGGGAGTGGAACGGACAGCCAGCGGCGACGATATTCGCAAGGCCTTCCGCAAGCTGGCGCGCGTTTACCATCCCGACGTGGCCAAGGACAAGAAGCGCGCCGAGGAGAAATTCAAGGAAATCAACGAAGCCTACGAAGTCCTGGGCGACCCTGAGAAGCGCAAGAAATACGATGAATTGGGCGCTGACTGGAAGCACGGTGGCGCCCGGCCGGGTCCGGGTGGTCAAACTTTCCGCACCAACACCTGGCGCACCGGCGAACCGGGCGGGGAGGGTTTTGAATTTAGCGGCACCGGGTTTAGTGATTTTTTTGAGCAATTTTTTGGCGGCGGCGGCCGGTTTGGCGGGGGCCGGGGCCAGGCCGGTTTTGCCCAGCCGGAAACGGAAAAGGGCCAGGACGTGGAAGCGGTCCTCATGGTCACATTGGAAGAAGCCATGCAGGGCGCGGTTCGTCCGATCACACTTAGGCGGAACACTCAATGTCCGGAGTGCCAGGGCACAGGTGTAAAGGGGCGGCAGGTTTGTCCCGCTTGCGGCGGCAGCGGTCAGGTGGCCACGACCGAAAATTACAAGGTGAAGATTCCGGCAGGCGTTCGGGACGGACAGCGCTTGCGGTTGACGGGGCAGGGGGAGCCGGGCATGGGCGGCGGACCGCGCGGGGATTTATATTTGCGCGTTCGCATGGCCAGCCATCCCGATTACCGTGTGGAAGGCGGCGATCTTTATTACGATTTGGACTTGGCTCCATGGGAGGCGGCCTTGGGGGCAAAAGTTTCCGTGCCGCTGGTCAGCGGCTCCCTCAGCATCAAGATACCACCCGGCACGCAGAACGGGCAGCGCTTGCGCATCAAAAACCGGGGACTGCCCGGACGCGGAGGCGAGTCCGGCGATCTTTATGTGGTGGCCCGCATCCAGATGCCAAAAGAAACGAGCGAACGCGAAAAGGCGTTATGGGAGCAATTGGCCAAGGAATCCCCTTTTAGCCCCCGCTCATAAAGTCAGCCCGCGGGGCAATATAAGAAAAGCTCCACTGTAAAATGAAATAGTCTAATTTACTGTGTATTATACATTAGGTATACTAATACTTGTATAAGAGATAACAATAGTTCTTGTGTTCCAAATTCGCGAGCGATACAAAAGGGCATTCAGCAATTAATCGGTGTCTGCCTTAGTCCCCCGGCGGGAAGCGCAAAAATCAAGTCAACATTGGAAAGAGTTCGATATGAGAATACATCTGCTCAAATTTGATTGTTACAATTGGGTTACGAAATCGGGTTTCTGCCGAACTCTCTTGAGTTCTGCAAAAAAAGCCATCCATTCGTCCAAGATGCGAAGCTTTGTTGCAGGCCTGCTGGCGTGGGGCGCTCTGGCGCTTCCGCCCGGCGCTTTTGCCAACCCATTGCCGGTTTTGGAGGGGTTCCTGGTCGGCCCGACTCAGGATTGCTGCTGTGAATATGAACTGTGGCAATACGGCGGCACGATTTCCCCCACTCAGTACTACGGCACCGTCACTACCCCGGGCGTCACCATATCCAGCGCCGACGGTGGTAATCCGCCTCCGGTCATCAGCGATGGCGGAACCAATGTCACGTTTTCGGTTCCTCCAGGTTCAAATCTTTTAGACGTCATTATTTGCTTTAGCAACCTTCCTGCCAATGGTGCTGCCATCAATTTCTCGGATAACGGCGGCGCTATCAACATTGTCAGCGACAACATTGTCACCAACGCCAATTGCCCCATCGCAAGCTGTCTGCAAATTAATTATCAAAACATCACCAACAACTGCGCGGATAATGGCGGCGCGTTGGTCAGCTTCACCCTGCCGACACCGGTCAACACCTGCAATTGTACACTACAGCCGACTCCAACTGTGCATGTGTCCTGGACGTCCACGATGGGCACGGCAAGTTTTGATGAAATGCCTGGCACTTTGGTGCAGGAAAAATTTCCCATCGGCGTGACGCCGGTAACCCTTACCGCCACGAACGAATGCGGTGAATCGGCCAGTTGCACTTTCTCGATCACCGTGGTCGGAAACGTTTCCCCGCCCGCTGGCGTGTGGGCGTTTGCCGATGGTGGAGGGAACGGATCGATCCAAGGCACCGCCATGGCGGTCGATGGCGACGGCAACATCTTTGTGGGGGGAAAGTTCACTGGCACGGCGACTTTCACCGGACAGCTCCCGATGCTTGCAGGCGTTAATGCTTTTACGTTTAATACCCAGGGCAATAGCACGGACGGGTTTCTTGCCAAATACGACACCGCCGGGCATCTCCTCTGGGCCCAACAGGTCGGCAGTTCGAACAGTGTCAGCGGGGTCCGGAGCGTGGCGGTGGATTCGCAAGGCAATTGCTTTGCGACCGGCTCATTTGAAGGATCTGCCTTCCCCGACTATTTACCAATAACCCCCAATTACGTTGTAACTTATCTTCCAAACGCTTGTATATACGGAGCGCTCTATGCACTGGGCTCCCAGGACATGTTTCTGGCCAAATACGACCCTCAGGGCAATGTCCTCTGGGCAGTGAATGCAGGCGATAACGTCCACAATGCCGGTTCCACTGATGGTCAGGGGGTGGCGGTGGATAGCGCCGGCAATTGCTATGTGACTGGCGGGTATCAAAACGATGTGGACTTTTACGATATTTTTTCTCCATGCAATGAACCAACACCCGGTTTGTCGGGTCTGGGCGGCAGAGACGCTTATTTGGCGAAATTCGATTCTTTCGGCAATTTCGTATGGGCGACAGGTTCCATCTGGAGCACCGCCAACCCGCCCTCCGCCACCGCGACCAGCCGGAGCGTCGCGGTCGAGTCCGTCGGGGGCACACTCTGTGCCTGGATTGTCGGCACATTTCAGAGTGGGACTAACTCCCAGACTGTGAGATTCGGCTCGCCGTCCTCTGGAGTTCTGTCCTCCGGGCCCGTGAACTCCCAATACAGCAAGGTCTTCGTGGTGCAATACGCCAATCTCGATGCGGCGTCTCCAACCGCTGTTTGGGCGAAGCAGACCGTCAGCGTGATTCAGAGCGCTGGCTGTCCCACTTGTGATCAGCATTACGGGTTGCATGACAGCCGTGCCATTGGCGTGGATGAGTATGGTAATTCTTATTTCACCGCTTACTTCAACGGCAGCGCTACCATCGGTACTTTGGCTCCTGTGTCCGACCAGAACCCTTGGACTGGCGACTACGGATTTGCCCCGGCTCAACTTTACGATTACATGGTCGGAAGCTTCGACAAGGACGGCAATGCGCGCTGGCTCATCAATGGCGGGCAGTTGAATGATAATGAGTCGCGCGGTTTGGCCGTAAACTACCTGGGCAATGTTTTTGTGACAGGAGAATATGGCGCCAACGGCCAGTTCTACAGCGGGGGCACGAATGTCATGCTCAACGAGTATGACATGAATGGAAATCTGCTGCTGTCTGAAACAGGCGTCGCCCATTACCCGGACGCGGTCGAGATCACGGCTGGTTTTGGCGTGGCGGTGGATGCCGCCGGTTGCTTCTATGCCACGGGCACGTTTGATGATCCAGGCTTCCCCAGCGACGCCGGCTTGATCTTTCCTGAATTTGCCCCAGTCGCATTGGCCGCGCCGGGCGGCTTGTATGACTTGGGATCAATGTTTGTCCTCAAATACTGTCCGACCTGCAATTCGGCAGACCCATTTCCTCCCCCGCCCATTTCAGGTTACTTTTCTTATGGTGTCGCCATCAGTTCTGGCCTGACTTCCATTGCCAACCAGCTCACACTCGGCAACAACACCCTCAATGAAATAATGCCGGTTGTGCCGGATGGCAGCGCGGTTTACAAATACGTGAATAGCAGCAGCAACTGGGTCATTTCCACTTACTCCGCCGCGGCTGGGCAATGGCTCAACGGCAACTCGATTTCGCTTAATCCGGGCGATGCCGCATTCTTCCAAAGCCCCACCAATTTCACCCTCACTTTTACGGGCACGCCGCATGTGCCGGTGCTGCCGGTCACGATTCCAAGCGGCGCCTGCTATCTGCTCAGCCGCCAGACCAATGACGTTGGGACTTTTGAAAATATTGTGGGAACGCAACCCAGTGTTGGGGCGGCGGAGTATCAATGGAATCCCGGCACCGAGAGCTACAACATTGCAAGTTTCGTGCAGAGCAAAGGCGGTGTTTCCAATTGGGCTCCCTCCGAACTGACTGCGCAGGTGGGCTCGGCCCTCTGGCTTTCCCCCTCGGGCGGCGGCGCGCCGGTTCTCCCGCCGACCAATGGCTTCGAGATTCTTTCCCCCACTAACGGCGCCTTCTGCGCCGGCAGCACGGAGACCATCACCTGGAGCGGTGGTCTTCCGTCGTGGAATGTGGAAATTCAATTAATTGATTATACGCATTGGATCGTCTATTCCACCATTGTCGCCAGCACGCCCAACACGGGCAGTTACGTGTGGACCATCCCTCCGACTGTTCCGACGGGCGTTTATGAGATTTACATCCAGCAAGTCAGCGCCATTGCCTGGACCTACGGCGGAACCTTTACCATTAATGGCACTCTGCCCGTGATGAATTGTCCCTCCAACAAAGTCGTGCAGTGCGGCTCCACTTGGACATTTGATCAGCCCACCGCCACCAGTTGCTGCACTAACCCGATCATCCTGTCGAACGGCCTCGCGACCAACATCCTCATCACCTCGACCGGCATTGTGACCAACGGTGTTTGCCCGCAGGTTCTCATTACGGAGAGCTGGACGGCCGTTGACGGCTGCGGCGATACCAACACGTGCAGCCAAACCGTGACGGTTCTGGGCTGCTGCCCGCCCAACTGCTGCGCCGGCTGCGCGCCGCCCTACACGAATAGCTATACCGTGACGGTGTATCCAGGGACCAATTACGTGGCGGATGACTTGTGCCAGGGGACGAACAACATACTGGCGGACGTGCTGCCGAATCCTCCCGGAGGAACAGAAGCAATATTCTGGGACCAGGCGACCCAGAGTTACAACATTTTCGATCAATTCCAGTTTGGCGCGTGGCAGAACGGCACGGAGCCGCTGTCTCCCGGGGAAGGTTTCGTTCTTATTAATCCCACCAGTTCCAACTTTACGTTCACTATTTCCGGTTGCCCATCCACTTGTCCTCCGCCATGCGCGCCCACCAATGGTTTCTGGCTGGTTGGCGGGATGGGTACGAACACCAGCACTTATTCCAACCTGTTCAGTTGCCCGCCGGTTTGCGGGACCCAGGTTATGATCTGGAATCCACTCACCCAGCAGTTTACCACCGACACCTATGTCAGCGGCGTATGGACGCCTTCGGTGCCAGTCTTGGCCCCCGGCCAGGCGGCATGGGTCGATATAAGTTCCACCACGGGCCTTTTCGTCAATTGTCCGACGAACAAGACCGTGCCGTGCGCCAGCACTTGGGCGTTTGATCAACCGACCGCTACCTCCTGCTGCGGCAATATTTCCGGCACCACCACCAACGTGAGCATCACATCGACTGGCATCGTCACCAATGGTGTTTGTCCGCAGGTCACCATCACCGAGACATGGTTGATCACTGACGCTTGCGGCGAGAGCAACATCTGCAGCCAGACCGTTTTGGTTTTGGGCTGCTGCACCAATTGCTGCGCCGGCTGCGTTGCGCCTTATCCGGACAGTTACACCGTGACGCTATATCCCGGAACCAATTATGTGGCGGACAATCTGTGCCAGGGAAGCAACAACACGCTGGCTGCTGTTGTGCCCAGCGTTCCAAATTTCACTGTGGCTTACTTCTGGAACGAGGCGTCCCAGACTTACAACGCGGTCGATCAATTCCACCTTGGCGCATGGCAGAACGGGACCGAGCCGCTCTCGCCGGGGGAAGGCTTTATTCTGATTAATACTTCCGGTTCGAACTATACATTGACCATCTCCGGTTGCGTGCCCACTTGTCCGCCGCCATGCGCGCCCACCAACGGATTCTGGCTGGTCGGCGGGTTTGGCACCAATGATGCCACCTATTCCAATCTGTTTAGTTGCCCGCCGGTTTGCGGGACGGAAGTCATGATTTTCAATCCAGTCACCCAGCAGTTCGCCACGGACACTTATGTCAATGGCGTTTGGGTGCCGTCGGCGCCGGTGTTGGCGCCCGGCCAGGCGGCCTGGGTCAATATCAGCACCAATTCTGGCATCGCCATTAATTGTCCGCCCGGCAAGACGGTGCCGTGCGGCACACCTTGGAAGTTTGATCGGCCCACCGCCTCCTCCTGCTGCACCAACCTGATCGTCACTTCGACGGGTCTTGCCAGCAGCGTGCTCATCACTTCACTCGGCATTGTCACCAACGGCACCAATCCGGAATACATCACACAAACCTGGTCGATAATCGACGGTTGCGGCGACTCCAATATTTGCAGCCAAACGGTGACGCTCGAATTCTGCTGCGTGCCCTCGCCCGCCAACATGGTCTTGTGGCTGCCCTTTGACGAAACTGTCGGCCCCATTGCCGCCAATCTTGAGGCGCCCGCGGACTACGGAACATGGATTAATAATCCAACTCCCGTTTCGGGCGCTTATGTTGACAACAGTCTCGGCTTCCATTTCACGAATTACGTCAGCGTGCCGAGCTACGCCGCGATTAATCCCTCCGCCACCCAGAGCTTTACCCTGGACGCCTGGGTCAACCGCGGCGCCAACGGCCCCAACACCCCTGCGTGCATCGTCCTCGACAAACGCAATCCCGCCAACGGCAACGGTTACAGCCTCTCGGTGGACTACGGCCACGTGTTCCTCACTCTGGACGGAGTCAACTATAGCGACGCCACGGACGTCGTGCCGGCGGACAACAATTGGCACTTTATCGCGGTGACGGTCATCCCCGGGACGCCGAAGGGCGCGGGCGAGTTCTATGTCGATGGGCACACGCCTATGCCCTTTGCGCCGCTCCCGGCCAATCTGGCCACCGCGAATGCGTTCCTGGTCGGCATCTCACAAACAGATCCCGGTCTCAATCAAGGGTGGAGCGGCGGCATCGACGAGGTCGAAATGTACAACCGCGCCCTCTCCAGCAATGAAGTTTGGAGCATTTACAACGCCCACGCCGCCGGCAAATGCAAATGCGTGCCCGCTCCGGCCAACATTGCCTTGTGGTTGCCGTTTGACGAAACCAACGGCCCCATCGCGGCCAATCTTGTCTCGGTGCCGAACTTTGGCACATGGATCAACAATCCGGTTCCCATTTTGGGTTCTTATGTTGACAACAGCCTCAGTTTCAACGGCTCGCAGTACGTGGTCGTGCCCAGCTACCCAGTCATTAATCCCTCGCCGACCCAGAGCTTTACACTGGATGCCTGGGTCAACCGCGGCACCAACGGCCCCAATAGTCCTCCCTGCGTGGTCATGGACGAACGCGATAATCCGAGTGGAAACGGTTTCAGCCTCTCCGTGGACTATGGCCATGTGATCCTTACCCTCTCGGGGAATAACTACTCCGACGCGACGGACTTGGTGCCGACGGACAACCAGTGGCATTTTATCGCCGTGGCGGCCAACCCTCGGACTGGTGTGGGCAATTTCTACGTGGACGGGCACCCGCCGGTGTCGTTTTCGCCCGCGTTGCCTGGCGCGATGGCATCGCCCACCACCCCATTCTACGTGGGCATATCGGCAGTGGGCGGCAATCAACCGTGGATTGGCGGCATTGACGAAGTGGAGATGTTCGACCGCGCTCTCTCCAGCAATGAAATTTATGGGATTTACAACGCCGGCAAGCTCGGCAAATGCAAAGAGCCTTGCTTTACCGTGACTTGCCCGCTCAACAAGTCAGTGCCATGCGGCGCTGCCTGGTCCTTTGATCTGCCGACGGCTGTGTCGTGTTGCAGCAGTAACGTCGTCATCAGGTCCCTCGGCATTGTGACCAATGGCACCAATCCGGAATACATCACCCAAACCTGGTCAGTTTCGGATGCCTGCGGCAATTCCAATATATGCAGCCAGACTGTGACGGTGCCGTTCTGCTGCGTCACTCCGCCGGCCAATATGGTCCTCTGGCTGCCGTTTGATGAACTCATCGGCCCCTTTGCCGCCAATCTCGAGGCGCCTTTGGACTACGGCACCTGGATTAATAATCCAGTCCCCGTGGTGGGTTCTTATGTTGACAACAGCCTCAGTTTCAATGGCGTCCAGTATGTCAGCGTGCCCAACTACGCGGCGATTAATCCCGGTACCAGCCAGAGCTTCACCCTTGATGCCTGGGTCAACCGCCCCGCCACCGGCCCCAACAGTCCCCCGTGCGTCATCCTTGACAAACGCGATCCTTCGACTGGGAACGGTTACAGCCTGTCCGTCGATTACGGCAATGTCTTCCTGACCTTGTCAGGTAATAACTACTTCGAGACGGCGTATAAGATCCTGCCCGGCTCCGGCTGGCACTTCATTGCAGTCACAGTCAGCCTCGGCTCCCCGACGTCGGGCGAGTTCTACATTGACGGCAATCCTCCCGTGCCTTTTACGCCGGCGCCGGTCACCCTGACCACCACCAACGCCTTCCTGGTCGGCTACTCGCTCACCGATCCCGGTGACAATGAAGGCTGGCATGGCGACATCGACGAAGTCGAAATGTACAACCGCGCGCTTTCCAGCAATGAAATTGCCGGAATCTATGGCGCTCGTGTCGCAGGCAAATGCAAAACAAATTGCTACACCGGAATCGTCTACACCTGCCCGACCAACAAGTCCGTGCAGTGCGGCAGCGTCTGGAGTTTCAATCCGCCCACTGCCACCACCTGTTGCGGCAACGGCGTCGTGACCATTCGACCGCTAGGGACGGTGACCAACGGCATCTGCCCCAAGATCATCACCGAGACTTGGGCACTGACCGACGATTGTGGCCACCTCGATTATTGCAGCCAGTCCGTCACCAATGTCGATACGACAGCGCCGGTCATCACCGACTGCCCAACCCTGCCATTGATCGAGAAGGAAAATGCGAATTGCCAGTTCGTTATTCCTCTTATCCGTCTCCTCGCCACCGACAACTGCACACCGACCAACCAGTTAGTGTGGTCGCAATCTCCAGCGGCTGGAACGCTGGAGTCAGGGACTACGGTGGTCATCGTGACTGTGACCGACCTCTGCGGCAATTCGAGCCAATGCTCGGTTGTAGTCGAGGGACAGCCGACCACGCCTCCGGTGGTGACATGCCCGTCAAATATGATCGTGACCAACTGTCTCGTGCCCGCCGTGCCCGTATCCGTCACGGATAGATGTTGCCCGTATCCGCCGGTCATCACCCAAACGCCGCCCCCTGGTTCCTCCCTTTGCCCGGGCGTGAATTACGTGACGATTACCGTGACCGATTGCCATCTCACCACGACCAAGAGGGTTTACCTCTCCGTCAGCGGGCCGGAATCCTTCCTCAGCAGCCTCTACAATACAGGGGCCTCCACACCCAGCAGCAGTGCCACTCCAATCCTGCTGGCCGACGGAGTCAAAGATACTCCTTACTCGGTCCCGGCCATGACCACGTCCGGACTGTGCGCCTCCATGCCTTCGGACTATTACCCCGCTTTGGCCCCAGTCGTCGTCTCCAAGGCCTGCTATTCCTACTCGCCGTGCGCGTGGGAGCCGTACCTTGGTTGCTATGAGTACGTTCCGTGGGACTTGACCACAACCGCCTCGAAATGGATCGGTCCCAACTTCACCAACAACGGCTGTGACCCTTGCGGCCTCTTCACCTACTCGATGCAGTTCACGCTGCCCGCTGGCATTAATCCGTCCACGGCCACCATCTCAGGCCGGTTCGCGGCGGACGATGCTGTTGCCGGCGTAACTCTCAATTCCCATGCGTTGCCGTTCCCGTCCGGCAGCTTTAGTTATTGGACACCTTTCGTCATTGCGCCCAATACCTACTTTACCGCCGGGCTCAACACCTTGGCCTTCACTGTCACAAACGCCGAAATCTGGACCGGCTTGCGTGTCGAATTCACCAATGCCTTCGGCAATTGTTGCGTTTGCTCGCCACCCGTTTCGCAGCCGCCGGTGGGAATATCCCTGCCTCTGGGCAGCACCGCCACCTTCACTGTCGCGCCTGGCGGCACTCCGCCATTTACCTATCAATGGTACAAGGGCGTGGCTTTGGTCAATAGCGCCCACTACACCGGTGTGACCACTCCCAGCCTGCGCGTCCACTCCATCGGCTTCGCTGACGCCGGCCTCTACTCCGTCGTCATTGCCAATCCGTGCGGCGTCGTGACCGATTACTTCCAGTTGCGCGTTACTCTGCCGCCGCCCTGGTCCAATGCCTGGTGGAACGTGGCCGTGATCACAAATCCGCTCGCTGCCACCATCGGCCCTGACTTGATTCTGGGCGGGACGAACTTTGTCTCCTCCAATTACAGCATCACCGCCGGCACCACCGAAGACTTTGGCCTCCCCGAAGAAGGCGGCCAGATCGTCAACGTCATGCACATCCTGCCGGACGCCAATCCCTTAATCGAGATACCCCCCGTCGCCGCTCCCGGCAGCAACTCCGACAAGAGTTACACGCTCATGATGGACATCTACGAGCCCGACACCTCTCTCGGCACGCCCAGCACGCTCTTCCAAAGTATTGCCTGCTGCGTCAGCAACCTCAGTAGCGGCGGCCAGGATGGCCTTGCCCTGACCCTCGACGCGTCGAACAACCTTCACCTCGGCGGCTCGGCCGCGGGAGTGCCGTTTGACAGCGGCCTGCCTGCGAATTTCCCAGTCGACACCTGGAATCGGGTCGCCTTTGTCGTGGATGATCCTCAAGATGGCGTCGCCGTCACCGTGAGCCTCTATCTAAACGGACAATCTGTCGCCAGCTTCGCTGTGCCCACACCTGTCGGCCTGCCCGTCAACTGGAGCAGCAGCCCGCCCACATTGCTCAGCCGCCAGACCAACGATCTCACTTTGAACGGTGACTTCTACGTCTCCAGCATCCAGTTCTCCGACACCGCCCTGTCTCCTGAAGGAGTTGCCGGTCTCGGTTCGCCGGATGAAGGTCCGTCGCCGACCTTCAATACCCCGACGGGGACGACTTTGAACCCGGCGCTATCGGCCACGCTCTCCAATGGCGTAGTCAACATCACATGGTCTGGCAGTCCGTATGTCCTGCTGGAAACCACCAGCCTCTCCAGCGGGGTATGGGTCAATTCCATGCTCGACTTCACCGAAACCGAAGTCAACGGCAACATAGTGAACACCGCCGTCGCCAATCCAGCAACCCAGGGCCCGGCTAAATTCTACATGCTGATCAACGACCCGGGCAACACCACCGATGGTGCCGCCCAGGGCCAATCCACAGAATAACGGACCTGCAACGGAGGGTGGATCGAGCCGATTCTCGATCCATCCGTATCCGCGCAGTTGAAATGGGAGCGCGATCGTCCCGATCGCATCCAGTTGGCGTCCCGCTGACTGGCGCTGGCCGGAAACGCACGACCGATGATTTTCGAGAAAATCTTGCAAGCCGCGTTCCCCCATCCACCCTCCGTAAGACTTCGGAGGACGGGCGCGGCGTCCGGTCGGATAACAGAATTGAATTAGGTCTCGACGAACCCTCACCCACCGATTGGCCTTCGTGAACTTCGTGTCCTTCGTGGTGGAATGAGTTGCGAAGACAGAATTGTTCGGAGTCCCGGCTTCAGCCGGTCTTTCTTCGCCTTGATTCCAAATTCCGGGTGGCCCAACAAGGTAGGGACGCATCGTCGATGCGTCCAGCTTTGAATCTCTCTGTAAATTTAAAATGGCTTGGTTGGTAACAAGGTAGGGACGCATCGCCGATGCGTCCAGCTTTGAATCTCTCTGTAAATTTAAAATGGCTTGGTTAGTAACAAGGTAGGGACGCATCGCCGATGCGACCAGCTTTGCATCTCTCTGTAAATTTAAAATGGCTTGGTTAGTAACAAGGTAGGGACGCATCGCCGATGCGTCCAGCTTTGCCCCCCGTCCAAATCCCGGGCGCGCCCTGTCAACGTCCCAAATCAAAAACGGCAGGGTGAGACCCCGTCGAACCCCAATTCGATTTATCCATATCCATGCAGTTGGAATGGGAGCGCCAGAGGGAAAATACACGACCGGAGATTTTCGAGAAAATCCTGCAGGCCGCGTTCCCCCATCCACCCTCCGTAAGACTTCGGAGGACGGGCGCGGCGTTCGGTCGGATAACAGAATCGAATTAGGTCTCGACGAACCCTCACCCACCGATTGGCCTTCGTGAACTTCGTGTTCTTCGTGGTGGAATGAGTTGCGGGAACAGAATTGTTCGGAGTCCCGGCTTCAGCCGGTTTTCCCTGTGGCCCAATCCGGTCATAGATGTTCCGCTTTCCGGGAGGGAGGAATTTGAAACCGGCGGCGGGTGAATTGCTGCGCAGCCTGCAAGCACACGAAACCACTCCGGTTGTAATGCTCAGCGATTCACCCGCCGCCCGTTTTGACTTCACCCCCCGGAGAAGTCCGCTATAATCAGCCTTGGTTTAATCCAGCCATACGCACTGTTTTGACTTCACCCCCCGGAGAAGTCCGCTATAATCTGACCCGATTTGGTAAGTGAATTGGTGCTGTTTTGACTTCACCCCCCGGAGAAGTCTGAGGCGGACCCCATCCTTTAGACCACGAAACGCGTAATTTAAGATAGACTCTTCCGGTCTGCTGTCAGTTATAGTTATTGTTGTCTGTTGCTTCCTTCCGCGCTTCAAAGAACTTTCGAAAA
>Ga0182030_10003341_pt1 | contig 34220 bp, 27 predicted proteins | sample 812S3MmetaG_FD_121299 | JGI IMG/M metagenome (GOLD analysis project Ga0182030, IMG submission 121299) | Permafrost microbial communities from Stordalen Mire, Sweden - 812S3M metaG (Illumina Assembly) | ecosystem: Environmental > Terrestrial > Soil > Wetlands > Permafrost | place: Sweden...
ATTTTCGGTGGCGCGCTTCTTCGTGGGCGTCTGCATCGGAATCGCTTCCCTGGTGGTTCCGCTCTATATCTCGGAAATGTCACCGGCGCGCATTCGCGGCGCGCTGGTTTCGCTCAACCAGCTCGCCATTGCCGTGGGCGTCGGGGTAGCGTACTTCGTCGATTATGCCCTTGCCTCCTCTCAAAGCTGGCGGTGGATGTTCGCGAGCGCGGTGTTCCCCGCCCTCATTCTGCTCATCGGCGCGATCTTTCTGCCGGAAAGTCCGCGCTGGCTGGCACGCAAAGGCTTTCGGGCTCGAGCGCTGGAGAACTTTCGGCGGCTGGGTCGCGGCGACGAAGCCGAAATGGAGCTGGCGGAGGTGGAAGGCGCTCTGCAGGAGGAGCAAGAAGGATTCGGCAGCCTGTTTCAGCCGGGGTTTCGCGTGGCGGTTTTCGTGGGGATCGGTCTGGCCATCTTTCAGCAGATTACTGGCGTTAATACCATAGTCTATTATTCGCCGGCGATCTTGCGCATGGCGGGTTTCCCCTCCGCCAAGGCAGCCATTCTCGCCGCCGCGGTCATTGGGGTGATGAACGTCGTCATCACGGTGGTGGCGATTGCTTTGGTCGATCGTCTTGGGCGGCGGTTCCTGCTTTTGCTGAGCACGGCGGGGATGACCGTGGCTCTGGGATTGGTGGGCGGGGACTTTTACCGGCATGCGAGCGGAGTCGAGGTCTTTGGCGCGGTCGTCGCCTACATGGTTTCTTTCAACATCGGCTTGGGCCCCGTCATGTGGCTGCTGATCTCAGAGATTTACCCCACCAAAATCCGCGGCAAGGCGATGTCTCTCGCCACCTTGTCCGTTTGGGGATCGAACTGGGTGGTGGCGGGAACTTTTCTGTCGCTGCTCCACGCCGCGGGCCCCGCGGGAACCTTCTGGCTCTACGCCTGCATCTGCGTGCTGGCGTTCATATTTTGCTACGCCTTTGTCCCGGAGACCAAAGGCCGAAGCCTGGAATCGATTGAACAGCACTGGCGGCACTTCGGGGAGAAGCAAGTGTAGCGCGGCTTTTCCTTTTCATTAGGGGGCGAATGGGTTTCAGGACATCAATTGGCAATGGGTTCCTGGGCGACCCCCTCACCCCCACGACCGGCAAAGCGTGGGTGAGGGGGTCTGCTGGAAAGAATTCGATTTCCTCAAACCTCTTATCTGAACGGCAAGCGTAGCGCCCTGCCAAGCTGGCCCGCGCTACTCCTGCTCCGGGCGAAAAATCAGACGGCTATTTATCAACCTGCACTTCAAAGGGTGAATTCGCGTCGGGGAACTTAATGTAGAGCACGCGGCTTTCGCTGTCATACGCGGCGCCGGAATTTGCCTTCTCCAGCTCGGCCGCGCTCGCCATTGACTCGAGCGCTTGACCGTTCAATCTCACTGCCTTGGCGGGAACCGGCTGCGCATGGACTTTCAACAGTACCGATCGCGGCGGTGGTATGTATTTTCCGCTCAAATCCGTTGCCCGGATCTTAATACTATTACCATCATCCATGGACGTCATGCGTTCGTGCAGATAGCCGCCGCGCTGATAATCCAGACTGATACCGTCATCCTCGTAGTATTCACGCGAGGAAGACCCCTCGGGATAAACTTCGAACGTCAGGGGGTTGATCGGAGCCTGATTGGAGAATTCCACCACCTGCTGCATGGGAAGGATGGCGCCACCGCGCACAAATATTGGAATCGCCTCGAGCGGGGTATCCACCGTAAGGGTTAGGGGACCGGTGTAGGCGTGATCCCTCTCGAAATCGAACCAGGTTCCGCGCGGCAGATAAACCTTTCGGTTGGTCTCCTCCGACCGGACCACCGGAGCCACCAACAAATCCTCACCGAATAGAAATTCGTCAAGTTCGTTGGCCGGGGTCTCGTCAAAGACCCTCGGGTCGTCAGGATATTCGAGCACCAAGGGGCGGATGATGGGAAGTCCCGTCTGGGTGGATTGGTAAAACGCCGTGTAGAGGTAAGGCAGCAGACGATAGCGAAGTTCGATCGTGCGGCGGTTCACATCCTCCATCTGCGGTCCGAACGACCACGGATCAACCGGGTGAACCCTCGCGCCCGAGTGCGTCCAAAAGAAAGGATGGAAGACGCCGGCCTCCAGCCATCGGGTGTAGAGTTCAGAGCTGGGCACGTGAATAAAACCGCCGGAATCGGAGCCGACGAATACAAATCCCGACATTCCCATCGACTGGATCATCCGCACGCTCGCGTGCAAATCTTCCCACGTGGCCAGATTGTCGCCCGTCCATTGCGCTGCGAAGCGCTGTCCGCCGGCATAGGTGGCCCGGGTAATCACGAAGGGCCGCTCATGGGGCTGGGACTGCAACAAGCCGTCGCGAGTGGCCTCCGACATCAGCATTCCGTAAATGTTGTGGTTCTTGGCATCGGGCGAATGGAGGCCGTGGTCGTAGTGAACAACATCGGGATCCAGCGGCTTCGGGATCCACTCCTGCGAGACCGGGACGGCGTCCACCGTGGGTTCGTTCATGTCCGTGAGGTAGCCGGAAAGTCCCGCCTTCGCGAAATTCCCTGAAACCGTGGCCCACCACGCGCGTGTTTTTTCCGAGGTGAAGTCGGGAAAAGCTGTCGTGCCCGGCCACATTTCTCCCGTGTAAACCTCCCCGTTCTTTCTCTTCAGAAAATGCCCCCCTGCGACCCCCTGGTCGTAGACAGAGTAGCCGGGTTGCACCTTCACGCCGGGGTCAATAATGGCAAAACTGTGAATGCCCTTTTGGCGAAGGTCGCTGAGCAGCTTGGAAGGATCAGGAAAACCCGCCTTGTCCCAGGTAAAATCGCGGTTGGCATCCATGTACGCAGTGTCGAAGAAGATGCCGTCACAAGGAATATGGCGCTGGCGGAAGTTGTAGGCGACAGAGTAATAGGCGCTGTCGGGATAATAGCGATCGCTGCTCTGCAAGTAACCGAGGGACCAGCGCGGCGGCAGCGCCGTCCGCCCCACGAGTTCCGTAAACCGTGTGACGACCGTTTTGGGGTCCGGGCCGTAGAAAAAATAGTAGTTCATTTCTCCGCCCTCGGCCCCAAAAGAGTAGGTGTCGGAGGACTCCGCTCCCATGTCAAAAAACGAGCGGTAAGTATTGTCAAAGAAAATGCCGTAGGCTTTTCCCTGCCGTATCCCCACAAAAAATGGAACGGTTTGGTACATGGGGTCGGTCAGGGAATCGTAGCCGGCGGGATCGGTGTTCCACATCACGTAGGAGTGGCCGCGTTTGTCGAGCGAGCCGGCCTTCTCCCCCAGGCCAAAGTAATGCTCGTCCGGAGGCATCCATTTCCAGGAGCGTACCTTCGAACCATTCCACGCTGCGCCAAGAGTATCTGCATCCTTAGAAATCAGCCGGCCCGCGAGGTCGTAAAAGGCGGCGCGAAACGGATTCATCTGAATTCGCACTTCTATTTCCGAGGTGCGGATTTTGTACATCGCCTTGTCGCCGCCGATTTGCGGGTGCGCCTGAGGCCAGTCTGTCTTGACGACCGCCCACGAGTAGTCGGGACCCAGCGTTGTTCCCTGCCCCAACCTGATGCGGACCAGGTCGGGAGCCAACACGGTGACGATGGCAGTCGCCCCCGAACTGTGAAATATGATTTGATTGTTTTCGGCGGGACCGGGAGTCATCGGCCCGACTTCCTGCCACGCGGCACGCATGGGTGGGCAAAAAAGAATAACAAGGATCGTTGTGATGGAAAAATAAAGATGAAGTCTCTTCAGCATCGAATGAGTCCTCCTCATTTTTTCAGGAAAGCATTGGGATGAGCTTCCGTTTGTCCTCTATGAACTCGGCAACGATATGGTTGGCGAGAAGCAGTTTGTCGGGCGCGGAGATATCCTTGCGGTGGTCGAGCAGCATCATGCAAACGCTGAGCACGTCGCCGGTCCCAGTGGTATTCACTTGTCGTGCGGCAGCAACGGGCTTCACGGTAACGAGCCTGCCGTTTTGATAATAGCCTGCCCCCTCAGATCCCAGGTGGACGACGATGCCCTCCACGCCCCACTCCTCCAGCCGGCGCAGGCTTGCATCAAGATTGTCGGCCTCGGCGAATTCCCTCAACTCGCGTGTGTTGCCGTGCGCCAGGCTAACGCAAGGCAGAAGCCGGCGCACCGCGAGCTTCCGTTCATGGACTTCCGCCGGGCTGGACACGCCCCAATGAGGGTCCCAATTGAGGTCCAGGGATACTCTCATGCCTCGCGCCCGCGCGTGCTGAAACAGCCGTTCGTTGCCGCCCGCGAGCATGGGCGTGGAGAACCAAACGTCGGCGCGAAACAGATGGGTGTATTCCTCCAATGCCGCCAGCGGGAGGTCTTCAAAAGCCAGCGATTCGTTGTTGGGTAGCGAGCTGATAAAGTGGCGATGGCCGTTGGTGAAACTCACGTTCACGGAGGTTCCCGTGGCGCACGCCGCAGATTTGGTCAGGTGGGCATGGACGCCGTGACGAACCAGAGTTTCTTCCAGCCGCCGGCCAAGGCTGTCTGCCCCCATCTTGGCCAGGAGTCCCACGCGCGCGCCGAGCGCCGCCGCTGCGCAGGCGCTGTTCGCGCCTCCCCCGCCCACGGTTTCGGTGGTCCATTCCACTGTCGTTTCGCCGTCCTGAAAAAGATTATCACCCGCCTCGAGCGGAGCAAGTCTGACATCGCGATTGATATTTCCCACGACGCAAAGGTTAGCAGTCGGGAAGATTTCTTCCGTCAACATGCTTGAATTCCTTTCGCACGGCGTCCAGCGAGGGAATGGAGCGGCGTCCACCGCGCTCCCGGACTGACAGCGCCGCCGCCAGGGAGGCGACCCTCAAAGTTAATTCCAAAGGAAGGCCCCGGAGGATGGCATAGGCAAAGGCGCCATGAAAGACATCACCTGCGCCGGTGGTATCAACCGCGCGCACAGGATAAGCAGGTAAATGGTGGCATAACCCCGCGCCTTCGAAGATCAGTCCGCGTTCTCCCAGCGTCACGACGATCGTTGCGTCCGGCCGCGCAACGGTCCGCAAGCGCTGCAGGCAATCCTGCCACTGGTCGGCGCTGGCCAAGTCCGCAAGGCCGGTTGCCTGGAGAGCGAAACGCTCCGACGCCACCAGGTAGTCAACCATGCCTGCCATCGCACGCGTGCCGGGGCGAAGTGAACCGGCATCAAGAATCGATGCCGCTTGCGGAAAGGACTCGCGCGCGGTCCGGCAAGCCTCCAATTCATGGCCGTCAACCAGAAGCACTCGCGGCGACAAGTCCGCCAACTGCGAGGGCCGCAATACCAGCGCGCCCTGTGGGGCTTTGCGGTTCACGATCGTGCGGCTGCCGGTGCGGGTATTAACCAGAACAAATGAGATGGGCGTCGGATGGTTGACGCGCGTTTCGGTGAGCGATAGATCCGTGCCTACGGATTCGAATTCGCTACGAATTCGATCTCCATAGTAGTCATCGCCCAGGAGGCCGGCAAAACCGCAACGCGCTCCCCAAAGAGAGAGCAGATAGGCGGCGTTGGCCGCCGGGCCGCCTCCGGCCTCAAGCATATCGTGGATTTCGGACTTGCTATTCTCCCCTGGAAACTCCTCGATGAAGAGGCTGAAGTCATAAGCCGCCGTGCCGATGGCGAGAACCTCAAGATTGCGCACCGACATAGGCGGCCAGGTCCTCCTTCAGCATGTACATCAGCAGATGTTCGATCACCAGATGAATGGCTTCGGTCTGGGGCGTAGAGTCGATGGGCACGAGAATGGAACAAGTGGACTCACGGTGGAGGAATCCACCCTCAAAACCCACGAGCGAAATGGTGGCGGCCCCCACGCCGTTGGCGAAACGAACCGCGCGCACCAAATCCGTTGAGAAGCCGCTCCCGCCATGTACGGAAATGGTGATAACCACATCGTTCACGGCAAGCAGGCCGCGCAGCAGGTTTACGAACACATCTTCGCGCGCCGCATCGTTCGCCCAAGCTGTGTAAAGCGCCGCGTTGTCCGTAAGACAACGGGCATCGAAGGGCCGCGCGCCTTCGGGGATTATGTATTTGGCTAAATCGCAAGCGAAGTGCTGGGCGGTGGAAGCTGAACCGCCGTTGCCCAAGGCAAAAACGCGGCCGCCCCGCCGGTAGCAATCCAGCAGAATTTGTCTGGCCGCGTCAATCGCGCCATGGTCAAGTTCACCGATCAGCCGGCGGGTTTCGTTGAGAAAGCCAGCAATCTTCGTTGTGGGCTCGGCCATGGGGTCCTTTCCTTCGGGCGGATTCTCTCACCAGCCGCCAGACTCTGTCAACTTGGCGTATCACGTTGGGCGTATCACGTTCGCAGCAAAGTGAGAAGTTCCTATTGCGGCAAAAGGGCAATTTCACAGCCCTCCGTACTCGACCGCCGCTTCGAACATAGCGACCAGGTTTTCGGGCGGGACCTCGGGTTGAACGTTGTGGACGGGAGACAAGACATAGCCACCGCCCTCGCCGAGGTCCTCAATCCGGCGCCTCACCTCTTCTCGAACTTCGGTGGGCGTCCCGAGCGGTAAAACGTGCTGAGTGTCGATTCCCCCCCAGAAGGTGAGGTCGCGGCCATACTCCTGCTTGAGGCGTTTGGTATCCATGCCGTCGGCGGCCACCTGAACGGGGTTGAGGGCATCGATGCCCACGTCAAGAAGATCGGGGATGAGACTGAAAACCGCGCCGCATGAATGGTAGATGATCGGTTTACCAAACCGCTTGATGGCCGCTGCCATGAGTTGATGGTAAGGCTTAATCAGCGTTCGATACAGCTCCGGCCGCATCAGGGGTGAGTGCTGCGTGCCGATATCGTCTCCGTAACTCACAAGATCGATGTAATCCTTGCTTTCTTCGAGGATGCGAGTATTCATTTCGACCCAGAAGCCGGTAATGCGCTCCGCCAACGCGATAACGAACTTCGGGCGGAGGAGCAGGTCTTCCAGCCACTCGGCATAACCACGCATGAACTGGGACTGGTGAACGGGCCCATTGAGCAGATTCAAAATGACAGCACGATCTGTGTTCTCGTGCAGCTTGCGCGCCCGCTCCCGGAAGCCGCGGCAGTACCCGGGATCGCAGGAGTTAGGCCAGCTAAACCCCTCCAGGTCGCGGGGTGTGGGATCGGCAAGGTGCTGGAACGGGCCGTCCACACTGATGAAATTTTCACCCGGGGCCCGGCGCCAAGTGACGCCCCACTCGTCCACGAAGGTGTTGGCGTCGATTTCCCGCTCCGCGGCGGCATCCGGCCTTCCGGGTTTGGCGGGCCGTGTGTCGATCCCGAATCGCTCGATCATAACTTCGTCGGGAAGGGTTGTTGCGCTCCGCTTGGAGTAAAGAACCGGCGGTGGGTCCGCAGGAATTCTCAAAAATGCTCGCAAGCGTTCGAGGGCTCGGACAGAAATAGTGGTAGATCCCGTACCTCCCAGGTCAATGGGCACACGGTCTGGGGATTGGTGTTTGAGGGTAGTCATAATGCGTTCACGATGGGTCATCAGAGAAACTCCGCCGGGAGAATGGGTCAACATCTTAAGGCATGAACACTGCGAGGGGGAGCGGTCGAACCTGGCGCCTATAGCCTCAGGGCAGAAAGCGGCACCGGTATTTCCACTGTGTGGGGCCGCAGGGAGGTACGCGCCCTCGCGAGCGCGGCGAGAAAGCCGGCACTCCAGCAATCACCCACGCCCATCGCGGCAACCGCGGGCCCAAGTTTAACACGAAAGTGGTTCCGCGGAGGGCGTCTAAGGTCTTAATGTCTAACTCCCTAATTCTCTGGCCGCGGGCGGGCGCCAAGCCCACCCCAAAAGCGCCGCAAATCATCCGCGACGGAGGCTTTACAGGCTACGGAAAACCCTATAATGCTGTCATTCTGAGCATCGACAGACTTGCGGCTGCCCATAATAGCCAGAAGCTTGACGGGAAGAACCCATCACCCAACCTGTCACCCTGAGCAGCAGCGAAGGACCCCGGTAGTCTGCTGGGTTTCATGAACCGGGCAAACTACGGGGGTTCTTCGCCCAAAAGGCGGGCTCAGAATGACAGTTTGAGCAACGGTGAATCGAAAAGACTTACGCGTCGAGTTTCTGCAGAGAGCGCAGCGAAGAATCTCGCACTGCCCGCTCAGGGTAAACTACGCGAAGGATCTCGCTCTGAGCATTTTTAAGGCAATGCGAGATTCTTCGTCGCCGCTGCTCCTCTGCAGAAACTCGACGCGTAAGTCCTTGGAACTCAGAAGGTGTAGCGCGAACCTGTTTTTAAGGTCCGCGGCTCGTCCCCGATCGACAAGGAAAAGCCGCGGACCTAAAAAACAGGTCCGCGCTACCCTTCCTCGGCCCGAATTTCCGCCTATCTGGGCAGTCACAAGGCTGTCAATGCTCAGAATGACAATGCCGACGAGTTTTTCCGCAGCCTGTTTAGCCCCGCCGTCACAAGCCCTTTCTGATTTTTCTTGTGTCCCGCGCCCCTCCGGCAGCCCGATTCCAGCGTGGTCTGAACTGCGGGCTAGGAATGCGATCTCTTTCGAATGACTGCACCCGGAGGGGCCGAATATGAGGAGGGCATTCGGTCGAATAGGGAACCCTCTGCCTGAAAAGGCATAAGTAAACAGTGTGGCACTTAAGCCAGCTTCTTCATGACACGGGGTGGAAGCCACCACACGAGCCGGCCCGGCGATTTCGGAGGGAATTCGCTGAAGGTGATCAGGCAGCAACCACCCTTCTTGAAGGGCATGTTGGCATTACGCCCGGCGCCGATCAGCCGCGCGGCCAACTCACCCAAATCCGGCTCATGGCCCACCACCAAAACGTGCCGGCGGTTGGAGCGTTTGGCGAGAAAGGTGATCAACGCCTCCGGGTCGCCGCCGGGACGAAGGGCATCACAAAGGTCCAAGGGAGGCTCGGAACTCTGCGCCTCTCCTACAATTTCTGCGGTCTCCGCGGCTCGCACCAGCGGGCTGGAAACAATCCAATCCGCTTCCAAACCCGCGCGGACGAGCCCGGAAGCGATCTCGCGCATCTTCTCCTTGCCCTCGGGGGTAAGTGGCCGCTTGGCATCATCGATCATGGAAGTGACGCCGCGCATGACGGCGACGCCATGCCGCATGATGTAGAGCTCATACTCCGCCGGGCGCCCGGCCCGGCCGTCATCAGTTTCCTTGGTCGTCATAGGTCGCTTTCCGAACAGGATTTTGGTGGTGGCTCGTTTTTGGATATAGGCGGCGGAACTGCTCCGATGTTATCCGGGCGCGTTCATCGGGAAGCGTAGATCGCCGCGATAAGATCAATCTGACTCCCGCCGGAGCTTGGCGAAGGCTCACCAAGACTCCTTGGAATCGTCCCGGCCTGCACCCGACCACAAGGCTTCAAACTCTCGGGAGTAAGCCGCGACAGAGTGCGCGTCCGGAAGGATGAGGAGATTCTCGTGGTTTTCGTCTTCTGATTCGTGCGTCCAGTTGTAACTTCCGGTCAGAACCGTTTGCTGATCCAGGATGACGAATTTGTGGTGCATCTTGGAACCTCGTCCCTGCCGGCCGAACCCCAGGCGAAACGGGATGACGGCGCCGGTGAGGAGTTCCTGGGTGGTGCGGCTTTCCTTGTACTTGTTTCCATCCACCAGCAGGCGAACGCCAACTCCCCGGTGCACCGCCTCTTCCAGCGCCTGCGCGAGGCCAGGATGATTGAAGCGATAAAGCGCCCCGTCAATGGAACTGGACGCCTCGCGCATCAGACGTATAATAACGTCCGCGACGGATTCGCTGCGCGCAAATTTTATTTCCATCGCCACCCTTCATACCGAAGAAGGCGATTCTATTTGGAATCGGCCAGGGCTTCGCTCGGTCGCCCATTTGGACCTAAAGGCATTCACCCGTGGTGTCCAGCTAAAGGCATGGGCAAAAACCAGGTCACTACTCCGAGGGGCAATTTCGGCCCATCCTTCGGTCGGGCTTTACGCTATCTCACTTAATCTTGAGCAACTCGACGTCAAACGTCAGCGTCGAGTTGGGCGGGATTGCGCCGGGGTATCCTCGCTCACCGTAAGCGAGCCCGGGAGGAATGGTCAGCTTGCGCTTCCCTCCCACGTGCATGGTTGAGAGTCCTTCGTCCCATCCCTTGATAACTTCGCCGCGGCCGAGATGGAGCTCGAAGGGAGTTCTGCCCGGCATGAGGGAACTGTCAAAAATCTTGCCGTCGGTGAATCGGCCCGTGTAGTTCACCAGGATGTCGTCCCCGGGCTTGGGCTGCGGCCCCTTACCCACCACCACTTCCTGATATTTCAGGCCGGAAGCCGTGGTGGTCCACTGCGCGGTTGAGGTAGTTTTGGAAGTGGCGGGCTTGGATGTACTCACGGAAGATGTCTTCCCAGTCGCGGTTTGGGAAGTTCCTGTTTTGGACGCCGCAGCGGAAGTGGTTTTGCCGGTGGTTGTCTGGGAGGCGGCGGTTTTGGGTGCGGCCGTAGAAGTTGTCTTCTTCGTTGTGGCCGTGGATGCACCCGTCTTCGATGTCGTTGTGGAAGTCTTATTTCCGGTGGTGGTCTTGGATACGCCGGTCTTGGCAGTGGTCTTGGTAGTTTTCTGGGTCGTTGTGGGCGCAGTGGGAGTCTGCGTCGGCTCTGTCTGCGCCAAAAGGATTGCCGCCGAAACAAAACTGCAAACAAAAATGATGATTGAACGCTTCATGGTCCGTCCTTTCGAGGATATTCAAGCAAATAAGGTATCAAGACCGCGAAGGCAATTCAAGAACTGTGCGAGGTCGGTAATGACTCATTTTGAGGCGCCACGGGCGTCCCGTCCGTGAAGGGACACGGCAAAGATGGCCGTGGCACCTCAAAATGAGTCATTACCGCGAGGTCGCGGGGCATCCGGGGGCCAGCAAGCGTAGCGCCGACCTCCGCCTTTGAGGCGTGCGCCAGCCCGCGAGGCGGGCGAAAGGTCGTAGCCCATAGCGCGAGCTGTGGGTAACGCGTTCGAGTAAAGTCCTCCGAGCCCCAGAGGGGCGAAAGAATCCAGCTTTGCGGCAATGCTAAAAAGCAGTGGCTGGCGCCGAGTGGTTAGTGGCTAGCAAGAGCTGTCAGAAGCAAGTCGTTGCGACCAAGTCTCACCTCTCGCCAATCTCCACTCACCACTGCCCCTAGGAAGCTTTCCGGCAACAGGCAGAAGTTAGGTGGCGGTACGCTGAAAGCCGACGGCTTACTGGCCACTAACCTCTGTCCAATAACCACTTCGCGTTGGCGGCTTTCCACGATGTATCAGAAATAAAAGGAGTTAGTTGTTTAGCGCCAATACGCCACAAAGCCTTATCTCATTCAAATAAAGACAGTTAGTCTGGAATAGGGGAGCCGGAGGGAGAGAAAGTGGCGCAGCTCTCCACGATGCTACAGAAACAAAAAGGGTTAGCAATGAATGGCGAAAGCTTTTGAAAAATCCATCTTATTGAAACAATGATAGTTAGGCGACATCTAAAGTGGTCGGGGTCAGAAAAAAAGGGGAGTTAAAAAAACGCGGCAAAACTTCATTAAGTCATTGAAAACAAATGCAGAAAAAATTTATGTTTTTCTCCTTTCCACGATGTTGATGAAAAAAAAGGACAGGCTGGTATAGACCTGTTTTTTGGGTCCTCGGCTCATCCCCGATGGACAGGTAAAAGCCGCGGACCTAAAAAACAGTTCCGCGCTACCCTTTCTCGGCCCGAGTTTCTGCCTATCACGGGCAGCCGAACGGCTGTCAATGCTCAGAATGACAGCGCTTTCGAGTTTTTCCGCAAGCTCTAAAGCCCTGCCCTTCCAGACTCGTGGTGAGAAATTGGGGCTGGGATGGTTCCGATTCCCCAATGAAGAACCTGTGCACCGCCTCTTTGCGCTTTTTCACACCATGACGGACATGATGACCGTCATTTTGCGCATTGGGGGCAGGTCAACTTTCGACCCCATACCCCAGGGCAGGATCGTCCTCGATTCGCTAAATGATTTAATTTCAATGCATATTCAGCTTGCGGCGGTAACCTAAGCTATTAAGACTGTTTGGCATACCGGTTGCCCTGAGTATGGGTGCGAGGGACTTCGGGTCCTAGGAACCTGGATAAAACCAGGTTGGGGGTTGAAGATAACGGAAATCGGACGAACCGAGATCTTCAGCCCCCATAATATTTACAGGCACGGTTATCAGGCAAATCCTCCGCAGACAATTTAGAAAGTTTAGAGGCAAGTGATGTTGGACATCACACAGCTCAACCGTTTTCTGTCGATGCAGGCCGCCACCGGAAGCAGCAAACCCGGGCCTCGACTGGAAGTCATCTCATCTGCTGCTTCTGTTGTACCCCCTGCCGTGACGAATCCCAGGCCCATGGTGACGTGGCGGGTAACCCGCTCCTGCAACCTGAATTGCTTGAACTGCCTATCCGACTCGCGACCGCGCCGCTACGGGGCGGAGCTTTCCACCGCGGAAGGGATGACGTTGATCCGCGACTTGGCGGCGTTTCGAGTGCCCCGGTTGCTGTTCGCGGGCGGCGAGCCGCTGCTGCGCCCGGACCTGCCGGATTTAGTGGCCTATGCAAGTGAGCTTGGCATTCAACCCTCGATTCTTACCAACGGCACACTCCTCAGCGGGGCGCTGGCGGCGGAGCTGAAGCGCGCGGGACTGCGCTCTGTCAGTATTCTGCTGGAAGGAATCGGCGGCGAGGTAGACCGCCACCGGGGGATGCGCGGAGCCTTCAGCGCGGTCCTGGAAGGGTATGCAAACTGTGAAGCCGCCGGCCTGGTGGCGGAGATCCGGACCCCGCTGAACCGCTGGAATTTCCCCGAACTCGCCAATATCCTGGATCTCATCGAGCGCCGGCGAATCCGGCAAGTGGTTTTCGCCCATCTTGTTTATGCGGGCCGGGGTAATGACCCGCAGGACGATATGAGCCACGAGGAAAAACGCCGCGCCCTTGACCTGATCCTCGAACGCGCGGAAGACTTCCATCGCCGGAGGGTAGGGATCAAGATTGCGACCGACGAAAACCACGTGGACGGCATCTACCTTTACCTGCGATTAGCCCGCAAGAATGCCATGAGCGCCGCAAACGCCTACCGGCTGTTGCCGGCGTTGGGAGCGGGCGTGCAGGGCGCGGGGGTGGGCCTTGCCGGCATTGATTCCATCGGCGATGTACACCCTGATCCTTACTGGGCTAACTATGTTTTCGGTAATGTGCGGGAGACCCCCTTCAGTGAAATCTGGGGAAAATCCTCGGATCCCCTGCTGCGAGGATTGCGGGACCGCCTTCCTTTGCTGAAGGGTCGATGCGCCAATTGTCGCTGGAAACAAGCTTGTGGGGGAAACTTACGGGTTCGCGCGGAAGAAGTTTTTGGGGACCCTTGGATGTCGGACCCCGCGTGTTACTTGACGGATAAGGAAATTAGCAAGGAAGTTGTCGAGCCCGTCGAGGCAATGGAAGACGACGTGCTCTTGACGGAGCAGGCTGCGTAAATCAGCCAGTTTTAGGTTCTGAGTCGTGATCTTCTGATGAAAATTGCTACACACAAACCGCGGCTCATTTTCTGGGAGGTGACAAAGGGTTGCAACCTGCGTTGCATTCATTGTCGCGCCACCGCTACGGAACTCTCATCCATAAATGACCTACCTACGACCAAAGCCCTGAACATAATAAAGCAAGTCTCTCAGTTATCCCTACCTATCCTGGTTCTAAGCGGTGGCGAACCTCTTTTTCGGAACGACATTTTTGAATTGGCCAGCTACGGGCGCGATTGCGGATTGCGCGTAGCCTTGGCGACGAATGGAACGCTGGTAACCCAGGAAGTCGCCCACAAGATCGTGGATGCCGGCGTGCGCCGCGTCTCCATCAGTTTAGACGGAGCGGACGCCGCTACCCACGATGCCTTTCGAGGCATCCCGGGGGCATTTGATAAAGCCCTGCGCGGCTTGCGAAATCTAAAAGAGCTCGGCATGTCCGTGCAAATCAACATGACCATCGCGCGCCACAACGCCCACCAACTTCCCGCCGTGCTGGAATTGGCACGGAAGCTTGGTGCGGACGCCCTCCATACCTTCCTTCTGGTTCCGGTGGGTTGCGGCGTGGACATTGCCGAAGAGCAGATGGTTCCCGCCGACGAATACGAAAAAATCTTGAATTGGTTTTACGACCGCGCGCAGGAAGGCGGCATCGAGTTGAAGGCCACTTGCGCGCCTCACTACTTCCGCGTCCTGCGCCAACGCCGCGCGGCAGAGCGCCGCGCGGCTTCGCTGACGGAGTCCTCTTTCGGTGGCAATGGGCAGGAGATTGGCCCCACGGAATTGACAATGCCCGGCTCGACGGGAATCGGTCTTCACCCGCCCGCCCGGCCTTCCGGCGCGGGCCACCCGGACAGCATGCAGGCGATGACCAAAGGTTGTTTGGCCGGTACGGGGGTCGCATTCATATCCTATCAGGGTGAAGTTTACCCTTGCGGCTATCTGCCGGCGCTGGCAGGTAATCTCCATCAGCAGAGCTTGGCGGAGATTTGGGAGAGCGCCCCGGTGTTTCAGCAGCTCCGCGACACCGGCAACTTGAAAGGCAAATGCGGTTACTGCGAGTTCCGTAACGTTTGCATGGGTTGCCGCGCTCGGGCGTTCGCCGCTACGGGAGACTTTTTGGACGAGGAGCCTTTCTGCGTTTATCAACCGCATTCCGGGGAAGCGGTTCGCAGCAAGGAGGAGGAAAGCCATGCTTCAATTCACTGATCTGGTGCGCGGCGGAGAAGCGGTGCGGGACATCAAACAGAAATTTCCGGAGACCGCGCCTGTCTTTGAGCAGTTCGGGCTGCGGGCATCCTGTGACGATTGCTCCATTGAAATGGCGGCCCGCAAGGTCGGCGCTTCCTTCGAAGACCTGCTTGTCGGTGTTAACAAAGCTATCTACAAAAACCGGGGAGTGACTGCCCGAGCGTCTTGAGGCTCGAATGCCATGCCCAGCGCCACTCCCATTCTTCCCTTGCTGACTCACTCGCGAGGGCGCTCGTTCTTTTTGCCACGCGAGCACGGAGCCTGGGGAATGCTCTTGGTCCCCTTGGTGGCCGGCGCCGCTGTCGGCAATGCCAGCGGGGAACGAATCCTCTGGATTTTATTATTCGCCGCGGTCGCGTTAGGCCTCTTCTGTTTGCGGACTCCGGTAGAAGCTGTACTGGAAATTTCGCCGGTGCGGCCGCAAAACGATGGGGAGCGGAGGCTCATTCATACTTTCATTTATATTTATTCCTCCGTTGCCGTCTTGGCCCTGGCAGTCCTCATATTGTGGGCACACGCTTATGGACTCCTTCTGTTAGGCGCGGCCGCGGCGGCAGCTTTTCTTCTTCAGGCCATCCTGAAACAACTTGGCCGGGAAACTCGCATGAACGCCCAATTGACGGGCGCCATCGCACTGAGCTCCACTGCTGCGGGAGCTTATTATTTGGCGACGGGTCATTTCGGAACGACGGCCGTAATCATCTGGTTGGCTAATTGGCTCTTCGCCGCCAACCAAATTCATTTCGTTCAACTGCGGATTCATTCCGCGCGAGTCGTCACGATCCGGGAAAAACTCCACCAGGGAAGAAGCTTCCTCCTTCACCAAGCGGCTTGCCTGCTGCTCCTGGGATTGATTGGGCAAGCCGGATGGCTCCCCAGTCTCATCCTGGTGGCATTCGGACCTTTGTTCGTCCGGGGGTTCGCGTGGTTCCTAGAATCTCCGCGGGCACTCCAGGTCCATCGGTTGGGGGTCAGCGAGTTGCTTTATGCCGTTGCTTTCGGGATGTTTTTCATCGTCGGCTTTCACCACCCAATTGGGTAGAGATATCTTTTTTATGCGCGAAAATGCCAGCGTTGACAGCCATCGTCCTCACAAGATCGCCCCGTTGAGCGTGGGGCCGATGTTTCCCCGTTTCAGTGCGCAGGATGTCGCCGACGATTGCCTGGGACGCGTCATCGAGGTGGGTCGCCTTGCCCCCTCGGAGTGGAACCTGCAAACCTGGCGCTGGATTGTGGTGCGGGGCGAGGCCGCCAAGAAATATCTCGAGGCAGCCACTTACCTCAAGGTTCCCCTCAGTTCTGCCCCCGTTATTCTGATCTGCCTCGCGGATACCCTAGCCTGGAAATCTGCCCCTCAGCATTTGCAGGAAATGATTGCCAGCCGGAAAATCACCGAGGAGGAAGGCCGCGAAGCCCTGCGCCGGGTGCGCGAATACTATTCCGCCTCCCCCGACATTGCCAAACGCAGTGCCCTTGCCAACGCCTTTGTGGCCGTACACCAAATTCTCCTGGGCGCGGCTGAATGCAGCCTCTCGGCTTACTGGGTGACGGAATTCGACGAAGCCAAAATCAAAACCCACTTTCACATTCCCGACCCCTTCCTGGTGGCCGCACTGCTCCCCCTCGGCTACGGGGAGGAAACTCTGGCGCCGGCCGTCTCCAAGCTCCCCTTGCGCACGCTCATCTATAACGAAAAGTTTGGCGAAACCCTTGGTCCTGCCTCCTAGCTGGAACTCCCCGGGCAGAATCATTGCTCCCGCACACTGGCGAGCGCCTGCGAGTAGCTCAAAGCGCGCCCTCCGTGCTGCTGTTGATAAGCTTCCGCTTCTTGCGGCGTCTTGAATGCCGCCAGAGTCGGCAGGCAGCGGTCATACTCGCGCACGGAAACGCCGTGGGGCTCGCGCGTCATCGGCCGGTCACCGTGCGTACAGTAATGCACGTCGCCGCCCTCGACATAGGTGGCGGATTCCGCAGCGATACTCTCACCGGTGTTGACGTCGGTGGCCCAGGCTTGCCCCGGCTTTCCCTGCTCCTGATTTACCTGGGCATGCATCCCGCAACGGGGGCAGCAGGCCGCCACCTCGTGGCCGTCAACTTTCAACCGGTAGGCGGTAACCGCATGCACCATGCGGTCGCAGAAGGGGCACATTCCCGCTGTCTCGCGCCGCTGCTCGTACCGGTAGGCAAAAAAACTTGTACACCCGATCGCCAGCAGCGCTGCCAGTGTCACCAAAATTTCGCGGGCTTTCATGGTTTCCTCCTGAGGCGCTAAGCGTCCTCTTTAGTTTAACCCCGTCCGTTGCCTGTAGTAAGTCGTCCGTTACAGATGTTCGCGGGCACTCCCACAACGGACCACTGACGCCGGACCAGGAGAAAGATTTTTGACAACTCATTTGAACGCTGGTTCTATTGGCTCGCCGTTTTCCGCAGGCTTGCCTTCACCTCAAAATTCCACTTCCAGACCGCATAGATGGCGGGGTAAACCACCAACTCCAGAATGAAGGAGGTGAAGATGCCGCCAATCATGGGCGCGGCGATCCGCTTCATCACGTCGGCGCCGGTGCCGGTGGACCACATGATGGGGAAGAGGCCCATGAACATGCATCCGACGGTCATCACCTTGGGGCGAACGCGCATTGCCGCGCCATGCACAATCGCGTCCTGCAAACCTTTATAGCTCGTTAGCAACCCAGCCCGCTTCCAGCTTTCATAAGCGAGATCCAGATAAAGCAGCATGAAAACGCCGGTCTCCGCATCCACTCCCATCAAGGCGATCAAACCCACCCAGACGGCGATGCTCATGTTGTAACCGAGCCAGTGCAGCAGCCAGATGGCGCCGACCGCCGAAAACGGCACCGCCGCGAAGACGATGAGCGTCTTCACCACCGACCGAGTGTTGAGATAGAGGAGGATGAAAACCAGGAAAATGGTGATCGGCACCACCAGCTTCAGCCGTTCGCGCATGCGCTGAAGGAATTCGTACTGGCCGCTCCAGCTCAGACTGTAGCCCGCGGGCAGATGTGACTCCACCTGGCCGCGCACCAGCCGCTGGGCTTCCTCCACATAGCTCCCCAGATCGCGCCCGGCGACGTCCACATAAACATATCCGCTCAGCAAACCGTTCTCATCGCGGATCATACTGGGCCCCTCGGTCAGGCGGATGTCGGCAAGCTGGCTGATGGGGATTTGCGCACCGGAGGGTGTGGCCACCAGCACACGATCGAGCGCTCCCAAGTCGCTGCGATAATCGCGCAGGTAACGGACGTTTACGGAGTAACGCTCGCGGCCTTCGACGGTAGTGGTAACGTTCTCGCCGCCGATACCCGACATGATGTAAGCCTCAACGTCGTCCACGGTCAGCCCATAGCGTGCCAGTTGGTCACGGCGAAGATTGAAGTCGAGGAAATAACCGCCGCTCACGCGCTCGGCGTAAACACTGCGGGTGCCCGGCACTTTCGCCAGGGTGTGTTCGATCTCCTCGCCAATCCTTTGGATCGTGTTGAGGTCGGCGCCCAGCACCTTGATGCCGACGGGGGTGCGCACGCCGGTGGTGAGCATGTCCACGCGATTGCGAATGGGCATGGTCCAGGCGTTGGTGGTGCCGGGGATGCGCAGGGCGCGGTCCATCTCATCCACCAGGTCGTCCTGCGAAATGCGGTCGGGCCAGATGTGGCGCAAAATCTTCTGCAACCACTCCGGGGCGCGCGCGGAGTACCACTGCGGTTTCTTTCGCCATTGGTCCTGCGGCTTCAGGAGGACCGTGGTCTCTACCATCGAAAGCGGCGCGGGGTCGGTGGAGGTCTCCGCGCGCCCGGCTTTGCCAAATACGCGCTCGACTTCCGGAAATGTTTTCAGCAGGCGATCCTGGATTTGCAGCAGCCGCTGCGCTTCCGCCAGCGAGATTCCCGGTAGAGTGGTAGGCATGTAGAGCAACGTCCCTTCGTTGAGCGGCGGCATGAATTCTGAGCCCAACCGCTGGAAGACCGGAACCGTCAGCACCACGGTGGCAATGGCCGCGGCGATCACCACCCAACGCAGACGCACGGCCAATTCCACCACCGGGCGATATAACTTGATCAGAACGCGGCTGATGGGATGCTTCTCTTCCGGAAGGATTTTCCCCACCAGAACGGCGTTCACAATGCGGGCCAAAAAACGCGGACGGAAGTTAAACTCCGTGGCATGGGTGAAAAATAGCCGCATGGCGGGGTCAAGCGTAATCGCCAACACTGCCGCGATGGCCATGGAGAAGTTCTTGGTGAAGGCGAGCGGCCTAAAGAGTCTTCCTTCCTGCGCTTCCAGGGCGAAGATAGGCATAAACGAAACGGCGATGACCAGGAGCGAAAAGAAGCTTGCCGGCGCGACTTCCTGGATAGCCTCAATGACCACAGCGTGGTAATCACGTTTGCGGCCCTCTGCTTCCCAGTTCTCCAACTTCTTGTGCGTTTGCTCCACCACCACGATGGCTGCGTCCACCATGGCGCCAATGGCAATGGCAATTCCCCCCAGCGACATGATGTTGGAAGATACTCCAATTGCCTTCATCGGAACGAAGGCAATCAGAACCGTTATCGGTATGGTCAAAATCGGAATCAAGGCGCTGGGGATGTGCCAGAGGAAGATTAGAATCACCAGGCTGACGATGGCGACTTCCTCGAAAAGCGTGTGCTTCAGCGTGTCAATCGAGCGCAAAATGAGTTCCGACCGGTCGTAAGTGGAAACAATTTTCACACCGGGAGGCAGTGAGGGCTGGATCTGATCCAGTTTGGCTTTCACGCGGGCGATCACTTGCAAGGCATTTTCTCCGGAACGCATGATCACCACTCCGCCCACCGTGTCGCCCTTGCCATCCAGATCCGCAATCCCGCGGCGAATGTCGGGACCGAGCGTGACCTGGCCAATGTCCTTCACCGTGATGGGCACTCCCGACCGCGGATCGCCGCCCACGACGATGCTCCGAAGATCGTCAATTGAGCGCACATAACCACGCCCCCGCACCATATATTCGCGGCTGGCGAATTCCACCAGGCGTCCGCCCACGTCGTTGTTGCTCTGACGCACGGCCTCCACCACTTTCATCAAGGGAATCTTGTAAGCCGCCAGCACGTTGGGATCGACTTGAATCTGGTACTGGCGCACCAATCCGCCGATGGGCGCCACTTCCGCCACGCCCGGAACGCTTTCCAGGTAATAGCGCAGGTACCAGTCTTGAAACGAACGCAGGGAGTCCAGGCTTTGCTTTCCCGAGGTATCCACCAGCGCGTATTGGAAGACCCAGCCGATGGAGGTGGCGTCAGGCCCCAGCTCCGTTTGCACCCCGGAGGGAAGGCGCGGCGTGATTTTGGAGAGATACTCCAGCGTCCGGGAACGCGCCCAGTAAATGTCGGTGCCTTCGTCGAAAATGATGTACACATAGGAGTAGCCAAAATCGGAGAACCCGCGGATGTCCTTGACGTGCGGCGCGCCCAGGAGCGCCGTGATGATGGGGTAGGTGACCTGATCTTCCATGATGTCAGGGCTGCGGTCCCAACGCGAGTAGATGATGACCTGTGTGTCGGAGAGGTCGGGGATCGCGTCAAGAGGTATGTTCTGAAGCGACCACCACCCGGCGGCCACCGCCACTCCCACCACCAGGAAGACCAGGAATTTGTTTCTTGCCGAAAAATCGATGATGCGATGAATCATTTTGACATTCCCTCCACCGACTGACGGAGGTTGCTTTCCGAGTCGATCAGGAAGTTGGCGCGAGTCACCACCAGTTCACCGGCGCGCAGGCCGCTGAGGATCACAGCGTAATCCCCCGTGCGCGTTCCCACCGTCACGGTGCGCGGTTCAAAGACGCCCTTGCCGCGATCGACGAATACGCGTTGATGCACGCCCGAATCCAGCACGGCGTCAACGGGCACGGTCAGGCGCCGCCCCAGGCCGCGATGGAGTTCCACATTTACAAACATTCCGGGCTTCAGCTTCATGCCCGGGTTGGGAAACTCCATGCGGACCGTTATGGTTCGTGTGTCCGGCTTGACGGTAGGGGAAATGAAGGTGAGTCTTCCGCGCAAGGCGGCGTTCGGCAGCGCCTCCGTCGTGAGCACGGCTGACTGCCCAAGGCTGACCGCGGGCGCGTCGGATTCATAAATTTCTCCCTCTGCCCAGATCGAGCTGAGGTCCACAAGTTGGTAGATATCCATTTCCGGGTTAACGTATTGATTTGGGAACGCCTTGCGATCCACTACATACCCCGTAGCCGGTGAGTAGATGGTGATGTCGTGGGTCGGCTTGCCCGAGTGTTCAAGCTCCTGAATTTCCTCCTCGGCCAAATCCCAAAGTTCCAGCCGGCGCCGCGCGGCTTCCAGAAGAGATGCGCCCGCCTTGGCGATTTCCGGAAAAGAACTCTTGGCTAATGAATCGCGAGCCTTTAGCGCCAGCACGTATTCCTGCTCCGTAGCCAGCAAGTCAGGGCTGTAAAATGTGAACAGCGGATCACCTTGCTTCACTTGCTCCCACGCGTAATCGACGAAGACCTTTTTGATCCACCCACTGGTTCTCACGTGGACGTGTACCAGGCGTGTCTCATCCATCGCCACCTGTCCGACGGAGCGGATGGTTTGGTCAAGCGATCGGTATTCAGCCTTGGCAGTAGTGACCCCCATCATTTGCTGGCGGGCGGAACTGATCTCTACCCCTCCAGGTGGGAGCGCCGCGGCCGGCGTCCCGGAGGCATAGACCGGAACGAGCTTCATGCCGTCCGGCGCCAGCCCGGGTTTGTCCGAGTGATGCGAGGGGTTCATGGCATCCTGGTAATAGAGAATCTGGCGTTCCCCGGGCTTCGGCTGATCCGCCGCCTCCGAGGCATAAACCGGCAGCAGTTTCATGCCGCAGTCCGGCGCGAACCCCGGCTTGTCGGAGTGATACCAGGGGTGCATGGGGTCCTGGTAATAGAGAATCTTCCCCTCGCCGGCGTTGGCCTGATCCGCCGCCTCCGCCCTCTGTGTGGGCGCAAGGAGCACGGCGGCGCGGCCTTGCAGGGAACGGCGGGAGTCGCTGCCCGGCAACGGGGCAGCAACGAGGGACGCCAATGCGGCGATAACAGCAAAGCTCGTGGTTTTGCCTTTACTCATGGTGCATATCTCCTTGCTGGATCAAATTCAATCCGGTCAGTTCTTCCAACCGTGCCAGGGCCTTTTCATGATTCGTAACCTGGAGGTGGTAATCGAGTTCAGAGTCGATGACCGCCTGGAGATTGCTGAGCACATTTAGAAAATCCACCCCGCCGGTCTCATAGCTGGTGATGGAGGATTCGAGCGTCAAAGACGATTGCGGCGCGATTCCCTGTGAATAGAGTTTCAGGAGCTGCTCCGTCGCCTGAACTTCCAGGAAGCTCTGCTGCACCTGGTAGCGGAGCACGGTGAGTTCATTCGCTTGCAATTGGCGTGCGGATTCCAGGTTTGCTGCCGCCTCGGTGACGGCCAAGTCCTGCTTGCGATGGCGAAAGAGCGGCAGAGACGTTGAGAGCGTAATTCCATACATATCCGGCAGGCCATCGCGCTGCATGTAGGTGTAGCCGACGCTGAAATCGGGACGCACTTCCTTGCGCGCCAGGTCCACGGACAGGCGATATTGGTCCACCGTCGTCCCGCGCTGCTTGAGCACGGGATAGTTCGCCTGTGCGGCGTCTTGTAGTTGTTCTTGGGTGTAGACCAACACGCTGGCCCGAACGGCCGTGGGTACACCCATGGGCGAGTCAATGGGAACGTTACGCAAGCTGTTGAGTTGCGCTTCAAGCGTGCGGCGCTGCTGGTCTAGTATCGTCACGCGCTGTGAAAGCCGCGTGAGGTCCAGTTGCGCTCGCAAAACATCCTGCTGCGCAGCCTTGCCCACGGAATAGCGGATCTCCGTGACCTTCTCGAATCCTTCCAGCGCCTCACGGTCCTTCTGCATGGTCGCCAGGCTGTGATCGATGCAATAAAGGTCGAAATACGCTTGTTTCACCTCTGCCGCCACACGCCGCGCCGCAGCTTCATAGGCAAGCTCCTCTGCGTCGGCCTGGCGAGAGGCGATTTCCGTGCGCAGACGCGTCTTGCCCGGGTAGGGAATCATCTGCTCAGCCATCACCTGCCGGTTGCTGGAGGGATCGCCCCGCATCACCGTGAACGGTGGCAGCGCGTTGCCTCCATAGCTGAGCGAAACGGTGGGGTCCGGCCAGGCGCCCACCTGCGGAATCCGCGCGCGTTTGGCTTCCACCGCGCGCCGCGCCGCCAGGACTTCCGGGTTGCGCTCTGTTGCTTCCTGAACCAGCTTGGCCAGATTTGGCGGAGGCGCGCCTTCCGCACTGCCCCCAGGCGCGGACTGAGAGAAACCACCGATTGGCCCGACGAGGCAAAGCAGGGTCATTATCAGGAAAGATACAGTTCGTTTCATTTTCAACTCTCCACGGTTTCTAGCCACTAGGCACTAGCCACTAACCCAAGATTTAGGCAGCGTGCTACCGACTCACGAAGATGTAGGCGATTGCCGGGTTCCCCGCGCGTGCAAGGATCGACACTTCGGGCTTAGTTATGTGGGAGAGTTTCAGATCAGAAGCAGGCAGGATTGTGAAAGAGGAGTTCGGGGTGGAGAAATCGGAGGTAACACGGGCGGTTGCACTGGAGCGCTGATGGCGACCAGGGGCTCGGCCGACGGAATTGACACCGCCCCGGATTGCGCAGTGAACTCCAACGGGCGGTCAGAATTCCGTGTTTCCGTGATTGACCCCTGGTAATTGAGAAGAGAACTCACGCAACAATCCGGCACCGAGGAAGAACTCGGCGGGGTTGTCTTGGTGCTGATGGGGCAGCACGCATGCCTCTGCCGGTGGTTCGGCACGCAGAGCGCCCTCAGCCCGGAAAGCTGCACGAGGAAGACCACCAGCAAGAGATAAATAGTGCGTCGCAATTCTATAACCTCACAAGCTCCTCTAGGGCAACCATCATGCCAGAACGTAACCCAAATAGCAAAGGGGGCAGCGAGACCATGCATGAATGTGATTGACTTCGCGTAGAATCTTCATATAATCAATCATGACCGAGCACGAAGGATTTTTCGATGCAAATGTCTAAACCCAAGGACCTGGCGCCGAAACGATTGGAACAGCTCCGCGGAATTCTCGGCCAGGACCGCGTGGTGCGCGTTGAGGAGCTCACCGAGCAACTCGGTGTTTCATCGGCGACCATCCGCCGCGACCTGGGCGAATTGGAGAAATTGGGAGAGCTGCGGCGGGTCTACGGTGGAGCCGTGAGCACGGGAGGCCGCCTGGATGAACCGCTGTTTGACGACAAGACCTCCGTCGCCGCCGCGGAAAAGCGGCGCATCGCTGAGGCCGCGGTAAATTACGTCAAGCCCAATGACACGATTTACCTGGATGGTGGCAGCACGGTTTTGGAGTTGGCGCGCTTGCTGAAGGATCGCTCCAACGTCACCATCGTGACCAACTCGTTACGCGCGGCGGTGGAACTGGCAGGACGGGGGCCGCGCCTGATTTTGGTGGGGGGCGAACTTCGCCGCCTTGCGCAGACCACGGTGGGACCGCTGACACGCTTTATGATTGAGGAGCTTCACGTTGACAAGGCGTTTATGGGAACCATCGGCCTCAGCCTTGACGCGGGCCTTACCACCACCGACCCCACTGAGGCTTATACCAAAGAGTTAGTGATGGAACATGCGCGCGAGGTCATCCTGCTTGCGGACAGCAGCAAGGCTCACAAGACTTCCTTCACCCGCGCGGGGCGGCTGGAGAAAGTCCGGGTGCTCATCACCGACAGTCTGTTTGACCGTAAATTATCGAAGGAATTGCGCAAGCGGGGCATGGAAGTTGTCCTCACATAAGAAAGTCAGTGGCGAGTGGTTAGTTGCTAGCCACTCCCACTTTCCATTATTCACTGACCACGAGCCACTGTTTTTTCTTGGGAGAGAAAATGTCGCCAGCTTATTTGCAAGATTCAAGACCTGACTTTGCACCCTTCGAAATTGATTGCGGAAAGATTCTCGCCTTTCGTTTCCAGGGCAATCTGCGGAGTGAACTGGCGGCGGGGCGCATTGACGGCGCCACCGCCACAGGGCTTCTGGAAGACATGCTCATGATCCGCGAGTTGGAGGAAATGATCGTAACGGTGCGGTCCGGCGCTTACGAGCCGCTTACGGGTTTCAATTATCGCGGTCCCACCCACGTTTCCATTGGCCAGGAAGGAGCTTCCGTGGGAGCGTGCAGCGCCCTAATCCTGAAGGACCACATCACCAGCACGCACCGCGGCCACGGTGACAGCCTGGCGCGTGGATGCTGCGCCCTGCGCGAAATGCCGGATGCGTTGCTGCGGAAGCGCGTTCCGAACTCCACCGCGGTGAGCCGCGAAGAACTTCTCGAACAGGCCTTGGAAGACCATGTCTATCGCACCATTGCGGAATTGTTCGGCAAAGAGGACGGCTATTGCCGGGGGCGCGGCGGCAGCATGCACATTGCCGACTTTACGGTGGGCCATTTGGGGGCGAACGCCATTGTGGGCGGCGGCGTGCCCATCGCCACCGGCGCGGCGATGGGTTCGCGCTACCTGCAAGACGGGGGTGTGGTGTGTTGCTTTGCCGGAGATGGCGCTTACTGCAACGGGGTGGTTCTGGAATCGTTGAATTGGGCGGCCCAGGCGCAGTTCACCAATGAATTGGCCGGTGACCGGCGCTTCGGCGTACCGATTATTTTTTTCGTTCTCAACAATCACTACGCCATGACGGGCCGGTCCGACAACGAAGTGATGGGAGTCAGCCACGTGGCCCAGCGCGCCGCGGGATTTGCCGACAATCGCATGCACGCCGAGATTATCAACGGCATGGATGTGCTGGCCACTCGCGACGCCGTCCTGCGCGCGAGCCAGGGCTGCCGTGAGGGACAGGGACCTTTCTTCTTCGATGTGGACACCTACCGCTACTTCGGCCACTCCCTGAGCGATCCGCGCAACGAATATCGCACCCGCGATGAAGAGACCGCGTGGAAAGCCGTCGATCCTATCACCGGTTTTAAAAAGCAGCTTCTGGAGTGCGAGATTTTGGATCAGCAAGGAATAACCGCCATGGAGAAGAGGGTTCGGGAGCGCAATGCGCGGGCGGCGGTGCGCGCGGCGCAAGCGGCGGACCCTCCCCCCGCGGATGTTATCAAATACATGTATACCGACACCTTTGTGGACAAGGTGCCGCCCGAGTTTGCCAAAGTCGAAATTCTCGAACCGCTTCCCCCCATCAAGCGCGTCAACGGCGAAATCACCTACCGCGACGCCATCAAGGAGGCGGTAGTGGAAGAAATGCGGCGCGATTCGCGCGTCATCTTCTATGGTGAGGACGTGGCTGAGTACGGCGGGGCTTTCAAGCTCTCCAAGGGCCTGCTGGAAATGTTTGGCCGGGCGCGAGTTTTCAATGCCCCTATTTCCGAAGCGGCCATTTGCGGGACAGCCGTCGGCGCGGCCATGATCGGACTGCGGCCCGTGGTGGAATTGATGTATATGGATTTCCTGCTGATGTCGGGCGATCAGGTGGGCAACCAGGCGTCCAAATGGCACTACATGTCGGGCGCGCACGTGGAAGTGCCCATGGTGCTGCGCGTATCGGTGGGAGCGGGCAAAGGGTACGGCGGCCAGCACTCGCAAACGCTGGAGTCAACGGTGGTGCACGTTCCCGGGATGTACGTAATCTACCCCTCCACCGCTTACGATGCGAAGGGCTTGATGAAATCCGCCATTCGCGACAATAACCCGGTGATGTTTGTCGAGTCGCAGGGGCTCTACAACGAGAAAGGCCCCGTGCCGGAAGAGGAATATCTCGTGCCGCTGGGCGTGGCAGATGTGAAGCGCACCGGAAGCGACATCACGCTGGTTGCCTACGGGCCGGCGGTTCCCCTGGCTTTGAAAGCTGCGGCCCGCTTGCAGGAGGAATCGGGAATGAGCGCAGAAGTGATTGATCTCCGCTGCCTGGTGCCGCTCGATATGGAGACGGTGCTGATGTCGGTGCAAAAGACCGGCCGCTGTGTAGTTATCAGCCAGGCCGTGAGCATGGGCAGCTTCACCGGCGAGGTCGCCTCGACGATTCAACACGAAGCATTTGATTATCTTGATGCGCCGGTGGTGCGCGTGGGCGCGAAAAACGGCATCGCTCCGCAATCGCATGTGCTGGAGGCGGTCTTCTATCCGCGGGTGGAGGACATCGTCGGCGCTGCGAAGTCAATTTTGTAGGGCAGTGGTTAGTGGATAGTGGTTGGTGGCTAGCCACTGACCACCAGCAACTAGACACTGCCTTTAAGGGAAGAACTGCATGGTTAAAGCTGTGGTCATGCCCAAATTAGGGCAATCGGAAGAGACGGTCAAGATCGTCCACTGGCGCAAGCAATTGGGCGAGACCGTGGCCAAGGGTGATATTCTTTTTGAAATCGAGACCGACAAGGCCGTGTTGGAAGTCGAGAGCTTTTATGCCGGCACTCTCTTGAAAATTATTGCGGGAGAGGGTGTGACCGTCCCCGTGCAAACTACCGTGGCCTTTGTGGGCGACCCCGGCGAGGCGGTTCCGGAGGTTGTCGTCCCTCCTCTGCCTCGCTCCGAGGTCCGAAGTCCGAGGACGGAAGCTAAGGAACCCCTCACCCGCCCCGCCCTGCGGGACACCCTCTCCGGTGGGGAGAGGGCGAGAAAACAGAACCCCAGCCCTCTCCCTGGTGAACGGGTGCCCGACGAAGGAGGGGAGGGGGGGGGTCTCTTTCCACCCCAGCCAACCTTTAGAGAATCGCCGCCGCCCGTATTCAAAATCAGTCCCCGCGCCGCGAAACTGGCCAAGGAATCCGTTATTGATCCCACCCGGATAGTGGGGACGGGCCCCAGCGGGCGAATCGTAGAGCGCGACGTGAAGCAGTACCTTGAAGCCCAGGGTTACGGGCGCCTGCGAATCACCCCCACCGCTAAGAAACTGGCAGCGCGCGAAGGAATCAATCTGCTGAGCCTGGCGCCGAAAGAGGACGGCAGCCAAATTGCCGTGGCCGATATTGATGGCCTGCTGGCGGAACGGCCCAAACCCATGACGCGCATGCGTCAGATCATCGCCCGGAGGCTGACGGAGAGTTACACACATGCGCCGCACTTCTTTGTGACGGTTTCCGCCGATGTGACGGAACTGGAATCGTTGCGGGCGGAGCTGAAGGCGCAGGGCGCGTCGTACACGCTTACGGACTTTATTCTGAAAGCCGCGGCGCTCGCGTTGGAACAATTTCCCCTCGTCAACAGCACTTCCGATGGTGACAGTATCCGTTGGCACAGCAAAATTCATCTGGGCTTGGCGGTGGCTCTGGAGCAAGGGTTGGTGGTCCCGGTCATCCGCGAAGCCAATGAATTGACCCTGGCGGAAATTCACGCGCGGGCGCAGGAGCTGACCGCGAAGGCGCGGGCGGGCCAGCTTACACCGGCGGACATGACCGGTAGCACGTTTACGATTTCCAATCTGGGCATGATGGACGTGGAGAATTTTACGGCGATTATCAATCCCGGCGAGAGCGCGATTCTGGCCGTCTCGAGCGGCGCGAAACAGCCGGTGGTTAGAAACGATCAAGTCGTGATCCGGTCGATGATGAAGATGACCCTATCGAGCGACCACCGCTTGATCGATGGGGCCTTGGCGGCGCGCTTCCTGAATTCGATTCGACAAACCCTTGAGGAGATAAGCCTGTGGCAGCGTTCGATATAGTAGTGATTGGCGCCGGACCCGGTGGTTACCCCGCGGCGATCCGGGCGGCGCAACTGGGCGCATCCGTGGCGCTGGTGGAGAAGGAAGAGCTGGGGGGCACTTGCCTGAATTGGGGCTGCATCCCCACCAAGACGCTGATTGCGTCGTCGGAATTGTTCGCGCGCATCAAGTCCGCCGGGGCGATGGGCCTGCACGTGGACAACGCCTCTTTTGATTATGCCGCAATGGTCGACCGCAAGGACCAGGTGGTTCAGAAGCTGCGCAACGGCGTCAAGCAATTGCTCAAAGCCAATGGCGTAGCGGTTTTTCAAGGCAGCGCGTCGTTCCAGAGCCGCAATCGAATTCAGGTAGACCCCGCCGGTTCCGGCGCTGAAACGGTCGTCCTGGCCGCTGGCAAGACGATTATTTCCGCCGGCACGGCCTCCGCCATGCCTGCATTCCTGCCGCGCCATGAGCGGGTGGTGGAGAGCCGGGGCTTTCTGAACCTGCGAGTGCTACCGGCCACGACGCTGGTTCTTGGCGGGGGCATCATCGGCTGCGAGTTTGCTTGCATGTTGGCACAACTGGGCGTGCAGGTGACGATGGTGGAGCTCCTCGACGATATCATAGCTGTCGCCGATGCCGATGTCCGCCGCGAGCTGCGACGCCACATGGAAAAGACTCTGGGCATCCGCATCCTGACCGGCGTAACGCTGGAAGAAATCACGGCGGACGACCGCAGAGTGCGGGGCCGGGCTGGGCAGGAAAATTTGGAAGCAGATTTGTTGCTGGTGGCTCTGGGCCGCAAGCCGGTGACCAGCTCATTGAAATTGGAAAATGCTGGACTCGCCCCCAATGAGCGGGGGTTCTTCGATGTCGATGCCTACGGCAGAACGAATGTCGCCACGATTTATGCTGTTGGTGATGTTACCGGCGGTCCCCTGCTGGCCCACCTCGCCACCTCGCAGGGATTGGTGGCTGCCGAAAACGCCTGCGGCCGCTACCTGCACAAAAACGAAACCGTGGTTCCCAACTGCATCTTCACCACACCCGAGATCGGTACGGTCGGCTTGGGCGAGCAGGAGGCCCAGCAGCAAGGCAGGAAGATCAAGACCGGGAAGTACCTGATGGGCGCGCTGGGGAAAGCGTTGGCCATCGGCGAGCCCATCGGCTTTGTGAAATGGGTGGCGGATGCGGAGACGGATCAACTGCTGGGAGCGCACGCCATCGGCCCCCACGCTACGGACATCATTGCGGAAGCGGCGGTGGCGATTCGCGCGGAATTGACGGCCGCGGACCTTGCCCACACGATCCACGCCCATCCCACCCTGGCCGAAGCCTGGATGGAAGCCGCCCACGTCCTCCTGGGCGAACCTATTCATTCCGCCCCTCCACGCAAGGGGACGAAGAGCGCGTAGGCGGCAGCTCAGAGCTACCTAACCCGGATTTCTCACCAAGCTGAAACGCTCTTGGGGGCTACCGGAAGGGCGGTGCTGAAGCCCCGACCTTCCAAATTCGTGGTGAGAAATCCGGGCTAAAGCTTATGTATAAATAGGGATTGAACTCTTGGTGAGTTTAGAGCAAGATCGCTGCTCCAGATGCCGCCGATAAAATCTTGGGGAGTTTGAGGTATGTATTGGGCGTCTGCGTTAAAACTGTGGCTGCCCCCATACAATTTCCCCAAAGTGGTTATGGATCCTCGATGACGAAAGGTCGAAAATGACGAGTTCAGCCTTTGGAATGGGATTGACCGCGATACTATCCTTGCCCGCGGCGTTGGCACTGGCGGGCAGATGGGACCCGCCGGCAGCGGATTTTCCGCAGGCCGAGATTACCAACGGCGAGCTTCGCGTGAAGCTTTACCTACCCGATGCCCGCCGGGGATACTATCGCGGGGCTCGCTTCGACTGGTCGGGAGTCATTGCCGCCCTCGAGTACAAGGGTCACAACTACTACGGGCCTTGGTACAACCGCATTGATCCAAGCGTTCATGACTTCCAGTACGAGGGTGGGGAGATCGTCGCCTCCACTTGTTCCGGCATCATGGGCCCCGTCGAAGAGTTCAATACCGGTCACAGCGCTCTGGGATTCGACGAGGCTAAGGTGGGCGGCACTTTTATCAAGATCGGCATCGGTGTGCTTCGCAAGGACAGCGAAGAATACGATTACGTCAGGCAGTACGAGATTGTGGACACGGGCAAATGGAGCGTCAAAACGGGTCGCGATTCCGTAGAGTTCACCCAGGAATTGACCGACCCGGCTACGGGCTATGGTTACACCTATCACAAAACCGTACGCCTCATCGCCGGCAAGCCGGAGATGGTGTTGGAGCACAGTTTAAAGAACAGCGGTCGCCTCGCCATCCACACCAGTGTATACAATCACAATTTTCTGGTGCTTGACCACCAACCCCCCGGTCCGGACTTTTCCCTTACGCTTCCCTTCCAGATTCATTCGCCGGAGCCGCCTAACAAGGAATTGGCCGAGATTCGCGGAAACCAGGTCGTTTACTTGCGGGCGCTCGCGAATCAGGATGTGGTGAGTACCCCCATGTTGGGATTCAGCGACAGCCCCAAAGATAACGAGATCCGCATTGAGAACCGCCGCGTAGGCGCCGGCATGCTCATCCGCGGAAACCGACCGCTATCGCACCTGAACCTGTGGTCGATTCGCACCGTGCTGGCTGTGGAACCCTTCATCGCGATGACCATCGAGCCCGGCAGAGAATTCACCTGGGAAGTGTCCTACCAGTATTACACCCTCGCGCCGAATCCAAAATGAGCGGCAGTGAAAGACGGGGTTAATTTAGTGCGAAAGCGGAATCGAGCCGCCGGAATTTCCGGCACTTCGCCCTACCGCCGCCAAAGGAAAATCTGCCCGGACAAGTCCTATACGACGCAAATTATTCCCACAGCGATGCAGGAATCAAGCTGCCGTTGCGCAGGAAGTGATTTATGGCCCTTTCCCAGCTTTGCATCTTGTTCCGGAACCATCCGGGGGTGTAACGATCCAGCACGGCGTTCCCGGCCGGAGAAAGTCCGGTGTAGATATAGCGAATGAGTGCGCTCGTCTTGCCGGCGGGAGCAGGGCACAGTGCGATCCTGATCTGCGTGGCGATCATGCCTGGCTCGATCCAGGCAAAGGCAATCGTGAACGCCGCAGGATGGTAGTACGTTACCATCCAGAGCGTCTCCGGGTCGGCATCGTTGGGCGTAGTGAACACGCACCCATCCTCGGCCAGGCCCGATTCTGAGTAGATCAGGCGGTATTGCCAACCGGGCACCCAATCCGCTTCCCGCACCGGGCAAAGCAATGGGAACACCTTTTCCGGTGGCCCGTCGTTCGTCTGCGTGTATTCATGACTTACTCGCTGGGCGTCAAAGGCTGACATAGCTTCCCCCCAAATGAAGATTTCCGCATAACCTGCGGCAAAAAGCAAAAAGGCCCGGAGGCATGGCGCGTCCGAGCCTTCTCTATAGGAGTTTGAAGTTCAGCGAAAGACCGATGCCTTAGGCTGCGTGCGCCGTCGCCTTTACCAGCATTTCGTGGATGAGGGTCTGATAGGGCATCGACAGCTTCGCCGCGCGACGGCGGATTTGCGCGAGCAAGCGCGGGGAGATGCGGATGGCGATCAGTTGCTTGGCTTGGCCGGTCATGGGCCTGCCGACGCGCCGGGCGCGTTTGAGCTCGGCGTCCGTCGATTCCGGGGTGTCGGAAAAGTCGATTCGGTTATCCGGCATTGGCGTTTCGTTCTTTCCGGGTCGCTTACCGCGCGCTGATGATGCGAATTGTTTCGATGCCATTAGTTAACCTCGGCAACGCTCAAGCCTTAAAGAACTCGGTCGGATTGATGCCCGCCTCGCGAAGGATTGCGCGGAGTGTTCCTTCCGCCATGTCTCGATTGTGGTGGGGGGTAGGGTGACCTTCCGGCCCGTCGCCGCATTTCGCCAGACTTCGTGACTGCCCGGACCGGGACGGTCAAAGGCAAACCCAAAGGTGCGAAGTTTTCTGGCGACCTCGCGATACTTGAAACCCGCGAGGCGGCCCATCAGCGGACGCCGACTGGAATAAGCAAATCGAGTGGTGGTCTGCGCAGCTTGGCGAGCGCGGGCGGCAACGGGTCGCCATTTTCAATACAGGATTCCACGATCTTGCGGGTAAGACCCTGCGCGATCTCAACCGCTTCTGTAATGCTCCGGCCTTCGGCGACCAAGCCGGGCACATCCCGGCTCGTTGCCACATACCCGCCCTCGGCAAGAGGCTCAATGTGCAGGCGAATTGCGGCCTCGTCTACTTCGGCGATTCGTTCTTGCCGCTTCGAGCGAACCTTGTGTTTCTCTGCCATTCCTTCCTCACTTTCCTCCACGCCGCGATTTTAGCACATCCCCTCGCAAACAATCGCAGAGCTGCGCTCTGCGCCAGCCAGCCAAAAGGCCTGATCTCTATTGCGGAACCCGGAGCTATCTGATTTCCCGACCCCGCTCGGGCATTTTGATTCGCGGCACGAGTTGACTACGCCTCAACATTCGGATGAGAAAGACAATTGGGGAGAATATGAGGAACAGGATGCGCTGTGGGATCCACAGGATTCCCTCCACCAATATGTTTCTGATCCTCCTGCCGGCGATCTTGCTGGGATATCGAGTTCGAGCGAATCCTTTCACGCTGCGGCGGAGCGAAAGCAGGCTACTGATCGATGGGAATGGCGTAATCGCTGCCTCGGCAGCGGACGGTTTCTCGCTGCGGAAAATACTGCGCCACTCAGAGCGCCAGGAGTTGCGGCTCCTTACAAACTCAGCTTCAGCGTCAGACTCGAGCAGAAGCAAAAGCCGATTGAAGTAGTCCCATTCCTGCTTGGACGCAACTATCTTGTGGTCTTTGCAATCATCATAGTGAAACCACATTACCTTCTCGACGAACTTGACTGTGCCGTCCTGGGTATCGTGGGCTATGGAATATAGGGAGTCGGCCAACTCGAAAGCGCCTGTCGTTTCCGCCATATAATTCCGAATTGCCTTGCCCATCTCGTCTCTGGATTTCCTATCAATCATGGAACCATTATCCTCGTCTCGCTTCGTAAAAGCAAAACGGCCCAGCGCAATGCTGGGCCGTTTGACTAATTTAATCCCGGCGACGACCGACTCTCCCACGCAGTTACCCGCGCAGTACCATAGGCCCTGGAGGGCTTAACTTCCGTGTTCGGGATGGGAACGGGTGTGACCCCTCCGGTATGATCGCCGGAAAATTGGAAAGAGAGCTAACAGCCCACAGCTAACAGCCCACAGTGAAGGCCGGAAATGGCTTCTCAAACTGTGGGCTGTCAGCCGTGAGCTGTCAGCTGCTCTTCTGAATAGTGTGGCGTCCAAACTAAAGGCGAAACATTGAAGATAATTGATGTACTGAGCAGATTTATGGTCAAGCCGAACGGGCGATTAGGACCAGTCAGCTAAACGCATTACTGCGCTTACACACCTGGCCTATAAACGTCGTAGTCTTCGACGGCCCTTCAAAGGGATTGCGTTCGTGTAGCACGCGAACGCGCGCCCTTGGGAGATCAAATCTTGGGGCGTGCTTCCCGCTTAGATGCTTTCAGCGGTTATCACTTCCAGACTTCGCTACCCAGCCGTGCCACGGGCGTGACAGCTGGTACACAAGAGGTCTGTTCATCCCGGTCCTCTCGTACTAAGGACAACCCCCCTCAAATCTCCTACGCCCACACCAGATAGGGACCGAACTGTCTCGCGACGTTCTG
>Ga0182030_10003342_pt1 | contig 34216 bp, 32 predicted proteins | sample 812S3MmetaG_FD_121299 | JGI IMG/M metagenome (GOLD analysis project Ga0182030, IMG submission 121299) | Permafrost microbial communities from Stordalen Mire, Sweden - 812S3M metaG (Illumina Assembly) | ecosystem: Environmental > Terrestrial > Soil > Wetlands > Permafrost | place: Sweden...
AAGCGAGCGAGAGAAAAATGGTTAGTGCTACATCGATTAAAGACACCAACGATAGACGTTTGAAATTTCTTACTGATACCCAGAGAAACTGGCTCGCCAGGGCTGAAGCCTTTGCTGCTCGAATACCTCTGGCAGACATAATCAAGTCTGACGAAAGCAATATTTTTCGCCGCGACTTATTTGAGGCAGCCTGCAAAGAAGGAATGGGAGCGCTGCCTTTTCCAGCTCAATATGGTGGCTCTTCGGGAGATTATCTGAGCTTCGTTGTCGTCAACGAAGAATTTGCCCGTAGCTGCGTTCCTATTATGAGCTCGCTCGGCGTACATGTCCTTTGTCAAGAACCTGTATATCGTTTTGGTAGCGAAGAGCAAAAGGCTAAATATCTTCCAGCATCGGCAACAGGTAAATATCTGGCAGCTTTCGGCTTAACCGAACCTGGTGCCGGCTCGGATACAGCAGCACTGGCTTGCACTGCCCGCATTGAAGGCGACGAATACATACTCAATGGAGCCAAGGTTTTCATCACAAGCGGTGCCTCATCTGACTACTTTATTGTCATGGCAAAACTGCTCAACTCGCCTGAGGGTTTGGCAAACGAAAAATCAATCACTGCTTTTATCGTCGAGAAAGATTTTCCAGGTTTCAAAATCGGTCAGAAATTCGACATGCTGGGCATGCGCGGTTATTCCACCTGCGAATTAGTATTTGACGATTGCCGAGTGCCCAAATGGAACTTACTGGGCGCACATGGGCAAGGGCGCACAGTGGCTCTTTCAAGCCTGACCAAAGGGCGCATTACGATTGCCAGCCAATGCACAGGCTGGGCACAAGGAGCACTTGATGTATTAGTGCGCCTCTTGAAAGAAAAGCAAGAAGCAGGCAGCAAACAACACGAGCGCTTACTGGTCACTATTGGCGAAATGGCAGTTGCAGTAGAATCGGCTCGAGTTCTAACCTACCAGGCTGCTGCCGCCATCGACCGTGGTGCGGCCGACGTAGTTTTAGCCTCCATGGCCAAAATGCACGCCTCTGATGTGGCAATGAAAGTTGCAACTGAAGCAATGAGTATTCTCGGTCTGGAATCTTCCCAACCAGATTATCTACTTGAAAGAATTTTCCGCGATGCCAAAGCAGGTCAGATTTACGAAGGGGCAAACCAAATTCAACGAATGCTTATCGCTCGCGAGCTATTAAAGTAATTAAAGAGGCGTTTTTGTGCATATTCAGATCCATGACAGTGTTTTTCTGGGTTTCGGAAAAATCATACTTGTCCTGATAATGCTGGCAGCTTCGTTCGTGTGCTTGCTTGTGTTCAGAAATTCTTCGAGCTGGCGTAAGCAATTGAGCTTGCTTGAACTTGAATGCGACGATGCCAGAGATGCTGTCGTGTTGCAAGCAACTATTGCTCGCAGCCAACTTGCTGAGGTGTATGAACGACTTACAACTCAACAAGAAAAGCCAGAAATCGAAGTTATTAGTAATCTAATAAAACAAGCGATGCCTCTTGTCAGTCTATTTATGAGTAAGGAAACCAGCCTGATCAAATGGGGTATGGCCGGAGTAAATCTTGCTCGCAGCGCCTTCGATTATTTCAAGCGTTCGGAAAAAGACTGATTTCCGCGAAACTGTTGCTCTAGCTTTGACTGCTTGCCATGCCTTTTGTCGAGACTATCCAACTGAAAGAAACACATCTTTCTCTGGGAAAAGCTTATAATTACATGCCTGTGCGCGGGGTAAGCCGATGCACAATCAAGTCACTTCACCAAAATGAAAGTATGCGCGCCGGACTTGCTTTTGACTTTGAAACTTATCACGCTGAAAGACGCAGCCTTGTAGAAGATCGTCTCGCTCATTATTTGGCGCCCAACGATCCGAGTCCACCACAACTCTGGGAATCAATGCGCTATTCGGTTCTTTCTGGTGGAAAGCGCATCAGAGCCATACTTACTCTGGCGGCAGCTGAGGCATTGCTCAGCAGTGAAGCTAAGGCAAGAAGCATGGATGAAGCAGCTCAAATAGCCCTGCCTTGCGCTTGCGCTATCGAGATGGTGCACGCCATGAGCTTGATCCATGACGATTTACCCTGCATGGATGATGACGATTTTCGACGAGGCAAGCCGAGCAATCACAAAGTGTTTGGCGAAGCCATGGCTTTGCTGGCAGGTGACGCTCTGCTTATTTACGCGACAGAAATCTTGCTGAAAGAATCTTCCCACACGATTAATAGAAACAATCTCATCAAAGTGGCAACAGAACTGGCAGCTGCTACAGGTGCCCGAGGCATGGTCGGTGGGCAGGTGTGCGATATGGCGGTTACCGGTCAGGCCAGGTCGCAAGATTGTTCTGGTTCTATAGATGGTGCTAAGCTCTTAAACACTATTCATGAAAGAAAAACTGGCGCATTGCTCCGTTTCTCAGTCTGGTCGGGAGCTTGCCTGATGGGCGCATCCGATTCGACACTAAAAACTATCGGAGAATTCGGAGAAATTCTTGGACTTTCCTTTCAGATAGCCGATGACCTTCTGGATGTTACTGGAGATATCAAGACTCTGGGCAAAACGCCCGGTAAAGATCAGGCAAGTGGAAAACTTACCTGGGTTACTGTATACGGTATAGAAAGTGCCAGGATGAAACTTCAAGAACTGGAAGAAAATGGAAAAGCTTTGCTCGATAAAACAGGATTAGCTGAGGAAAGCTTACGCCCACTGGCTGCGCTACTTGAATACTCAATTCATCGCAGCAACTGAATTTTGCACGACTTAAAGGGAACTAAATGGACCTGAGATTCGACTATATATCTTTGATAAACGCTGTGACTTTGCAAGCCCAAGCCGGCGCAGCCGGAGTGCCCCAACACCCAGGTGATGGTCGGGGCTGGCAGGTTATATGCGTCACATTTTTGGCCAGTTTTTTGGCCCAATTTGTGAAAGTGATCAGCAAATTGCTTTCAACCGGCAAGATCGATCTTCGCATGATAAGCCGCACGGGAGGCATGCCTTCGAGTCACAGCTGCTGCACCATGGCAATGGCAATTTCCGTTGGCTTGATCGACGGATATAACTCAGTCTCTTTTGCAATTGCACTTTGCCTCGCGGCTATTGTCATGTACGACGCCGCTGGAGTCAGACGAACCGTGGGTTTACAGGCCCAGGTCTTGAACAAAATGATCGAAGAAATTTTTTCAGAGCACCCTCATATATCTGGTGAGAGGATTAAAGAATTCCTAGGACACACACCAAAGGAAGTTTTAGTCGGTGCTGCATTTGGCATCCTGATCGCGTACAGCTTCAACTACTGCGCGACTTCGCGACTTTAAGCATGACAAATTGTTTCGCAGTTTCGCTTGAAAACTGCTATAAATAATAAGGATGTAATACATGACTACTGCTAATTTCACAGCAACTGCTTTATAATCAAGAGCTTGAAAAGGGTTGTCAGGTCAGCTCCTCATAAAAAACGAAATCACCACTTAAGTGGGGGTTATACGAGGAGAGCGATTGGGAGATGTAAATCTCTTTAATTGTGGCCGCGGCGTGGCCAAAAGCTGCACCGATGACTTCTCAAGAAAGATGAACAATTGCCACTTGGCAGTTGACGAGGAGACAGGGTAATCTGACTCAAACAAAAACGCTGTCACCAACTAAACGTTTAATATCAGTTCGTAGGTTCATGGTCTCGGAAGAAAAGGAGGAAAGGCAGGGTCAAAGAAATCGCTATCAAAAGCTTCTTATGCAACTGCCGAACACTAGATGAACACAACGGTCACCACTACCACCACCAACAACACAACAACAGCGAAGACTTCTTCGCCACGTAGATCCCGTTTTCCCGGCAAGGAATCAGGATCGGTATCATTCAACCTGACGGCTCTCGGCCGCCAGTTGTTGAAAGAGCAAGCCGCCGCTGCCAGTGTTTCCAACGGCGATTACGTTGAAATGCTCATTCGCGAGCGCGCAGGTCAGTCACCACTAAGACTTCCGTCTACCTCAAAGCAGACAGGTCCTAAGGGCGGCGCCAAATCCTTCTTCTTCGGTAAGAACAGAGGAACCACCACAGCAGTATGTGTAACTCCGCTTGCACACCGCTTGTTGGACGAACAAGTCGCAGCTTCTCGCATGAGCCGCGGTGACTATATAGAATACCTCCTTCGCGACAAAGCAGGCTTGCTTGACGAGTCTCTCAAAGCTGCAGCAGCAATGCCAGCTAACGAGCCAGGCGTCCAGAACTTCGCGCCAGACGCAGAACCAACTCAAGTTGAGCACGTTGTGCATCAGCCCGCTCCCGCTCCAGTCAGCATCAACACTGATTGGTCATTCAACGGCTAATATTCATTAGTCTTTGGTTCTGAACCGGACATATGTTCAAAGAAATGCACCGACTCTTGTCGGTGCATTTCTGCTTTAGGCGTTTTCCCTAGTGAGCTATCTGAGGCCGGTCTGGTGCATTATCGTAGGGCGCGACGGTCGCCCGCTTAGCTCTGCTTCAGTATCTGGTTTGCGTGGAATCATTGGCTCCAGGGAAATTAGCTCTTTTTTAATGCGCCGACGCTCCACTATAGAGTGCAATGTCCCAAAAGCTCAGAGGCACAGACTTTCATTCAAATTAGCATCTTAAGGATTTATTGCGTGTCGATCCAGAATTCCACTGCTATAAGTTAAATAGAGGATCCGCACGAAGAAAGAAAGAAAGAAAGAAGAGCAGAAAATTTGGCTGAATTCGCCAGCGGGGTGAAGGACAGAGCCGAAAGGAGGCTGCCTAAATGACTGAAATGTTTTTAGCTGGAATCACAATTGACGTGACGAAAGCCTGTCCGGTTATGGTACTTACCGATGCTGAAAAAAAACGGGCACTTCCAATCTGGATCTCGCCTGCAGACGCTACCGCACTTGTTCTGGCCATGAGTTCCGAAAGACCCCAGCGTCCAGTTACGCACGACCTAATGCATGATGTGATCCAAACTTTAGGTTGGAAAGTAAGCTCAGTTGAGTTGAACGAATTGAGTGCAGACACTTTGTTAGCCACTATAAAAATGCAGGGATCAAATGAGCAGGAGCAGATCAATCTCGATGCTCGTCCATCAGACGCGATAGCGCTTGCATTGCGTTTCCAAGCGCCTATTCACGTATCATTGGAAGTGCTCGCCAACGCTTCTGTTTCCGCAGACATTGCTGGCGACGAAAGTGATACGCTGAAATTTAGAAGTTTCGTTTGTGATTTGAAAGCATCCGATTTCAATCAAATAAACAGAGACCGAAAGGCAGGCTAAACGAGAGTAGAAGCCAATCTCAAAGCCCAACTCAGTGTTTTCTAAGTTCGATTCGGAACTGTCATCAAAAATCGTTCCACATTGAAATTGATTCGGTGTGCAATATCTAATTCCTTGATCTAGCCAAAACTCATGCCAAATGGGCTGGCGGTTGGCCAAGCAAGACAGATTACAGCAGCGAAAAGTCTGTGCCTGGACGAGAAAACGAGAGGAATTTGCAAAATTCGACTAAAAATCGAACAGCTGTGAGATAACTAATGAGTCATTTGCGCTCAAAATCCACAGTTGGCGAGGGAGTAAACTTGCCAAATTTTCGCAGAATTCCATTTTTTTCGGCAAGATCGCCCGACTGTGTGCGAAGTCTAATCAATTCTTGCGCTGAAAACAGCACGCTTTCCTAAGAGGATTTCGACAGAAGAACGTTTTTCTGTCATCACCCATTGAAGCCAAAGCAAAAAAACTCGGAATAAAGTTGAGAAACCGGCAGATTTCCAAGTAATTTCAGAGAATTTCACTACTGTGTAAGAACTCTAATCAGTTTTCTTTCTTTCAAGAAAGTCTGATCAGCGTTCCTCCAGAGCTTAGTGGGGACAAGTTTCCAGTCCTTTTCTCGTGGAAGCGGGCGGGGACGCCCGCGCCCCCGGGGTGCTTTGCGCAAAGACAGACCACAAAAATAGATCAGGTGTGCAAGAACTAATCCTTTTCTCCAGCAGAATTTTGCTAAGGGGCTCCAGTTGCAGCACTTTTCTCAGAACTGGCCTGGTTCTTCGAAGTGTTTGTCGCAGATTCGGACGAGGGTTTAGCCGGCGAAGCTGACGAACCAAGGTCTGAGCTGAGCCGACCTTTTACCGACGAATCGAATGTCGCGACCGAATGAGCCTGAGTCATCGCCTTATGTTTGGCATAAGTAAGAATGGATTCGATCTGTCCCAGGTAGCTGATAATATATTGCGCGCGAAAGCCGCGCTGTGCGAAAGCATCGATGCGCAGCCAATCTTTAGTTAGACTATGTAAGCGCACAACTTGCTGTTTGACCTTCTCAATTTCATCCGGATTCGCGTGAGTATCGAGTGCATGCGCCGCCTTCTGCACATTATTTATTTCTTGAATAACCTCGTTTGTGCTTGCAGTATCAGAAATCACGCGTTTACGCGGGTCTTGCATATAGCGATTCACGATGCTGACAAAATCATCTACAAGAAGAGTGGTGGCACGAATCGGATTAGACTGCGGTGTCATCAAAGCTTGATGTCGATACGGTCCAATTTTTAGCAGATTTAGTTTTTTATCATCCAGTTGCGCCACAGCAAATAACGTAGAACCCAAAGTACCAATTGCTCGCGCCGTATCAAGTTGTTCGATCAACCCCGCCGTGTCCAATTGCCTCACAGAAATGCCGGGAAAAACAAGCGCCTTGTCTTCGGAATACTCTCTACAGTTATTGGCGATCTGTTGAAACTCTTTGTTGTCTTCGCGATAAGTCATAGGATTGACGGTGTCGAGCCAACCGGCCTTCACCCAACTTTCCCAATCTTGTTGAATATTGCTACAGCGCAAACGATTGGGAAAGCCATAAACGGCCGCAGACATTCTAATGCCAGGTCGCAGCCGACGCAAAAGCGTCGTCGTTTCTTCGACAAAACTGCTCACCTGGTGCACACGCCAAGCCTGCCAGACCTGACGCGAATCAGTGTCGAGATTATCGAGTGAGAGACCGGTTTCACGTTCGAAGCGCAGCCTTCCCAGCCAATCCCAGCCCATCTCGTTTGGTGCCATGTCGAACGGATAGCGAATGTAATCGTATTGATACCCGTCGATCGGATACTTTGTCGCAATTTCGACAGACAAATCTTTTATGTATTGACGAGTATCAGGCTGAGACGGATCGAGCCAGTATTCATGCTGATTGTGCCCAAGAAGCAAACCTGTATGTGCCGCCAGAGCCCAACTAAAACGATGCGATGATAAAACCGGCCCAGGATAGTCGGTTTCTTTTCCAATGATCGGATTGTGGCGTTCATTGCCCACATTGAAGATCCACAACCAGGCATGGAATTCCATGCCCCTCTTGTGCGCTTCGTCCAGGACAAAACCCAGCATATCGAAGTTGTCTTTCAATTGAGGATTTTGCTCTGCGACTTTGGAAGGATACATCACAAAGCCGGCGTTGTTAACTTCAAAATAAATTGAATTGATGCCGGCGGCTTTTAATTTGTCTAAGAGCTGCCGCATTTGCTGAGGATTCTGATTTGCAATTATCGTCCCACGGTCGAGCCAGACAGAGCGCTGTTCGACAGGTCGAACCGGCATTGCTTTGGCAAAAGCCAGCGACATTTCAGTGCGCGCATTTTGCACTTCCTGGTCAGCTTCAAGAAAACGTCTTTCTAGATACGCCTTTTCAAACTTAGTTACGTGAGCAAGCGCAGTATCATAATTTTTTTGAATCGCAGAAAACGGCACGGCGATATCGGCCTGTTTGGCAGTGGTAATCACCTCATCTGTTCGTTTTTCCAGATACTGCAATTCTTGTTTGATGTTCTGATAATCAGAGAAGCTCATCTGTACAGCGGCTTGTTGCGTGATACCAGGTGAGGCTTCTTCCATCACAAGTGAAAAAATTTGAGCATTAGCGGCCAGTTCGCCTTGCATACCCGGAGCCCAGCCAATGTAGGAGCAACCCTCGTGAGATGCTATTGCCATGCCCTGTTCAGCCGAATTAGCCGCAGTCCAATGTGCAATGTTGTCCGTCGGATTCAACGGTTGAATATTTGCCGTCATGGTGCCAACGGCAAAATCTTGTTCTAAGGGAAAAGGCTCCCGCGGCCATACTAATTTCCAGGAACTCTGACTGGTATTGTGCCCAACAACCTTAGCCCCGGCAAGTTCAATTATTTCGCTTGCCGTCTGACTTGGCGTACCACATCCGTCGGTGATCAATAGCTTGCCGCCTTGATGCACATAGTCTTTCAAAACAGCCGTCGCACTAGCTGGCAGATCAACAAGAAGAGGCAAAACGATTAGCTTATAAGCCTTGAGTTTTTCCAATCCCCCCTTAGACACATCGGCATCATTGAGCTGATCGTAACGCACGTTTGCTGTTTCAAATGTATGCTTGAAGTGATTCCAATCATCGTCGAATTCACCAATATGCTGCTGCGAATATGCCGCCTGATTACGCTCACTGCAAAGCACCGCCAGCGGTGACTCAGCATAAGCCGGAGCCGCAAGAGAAAGACCAAACAAAGTCGACACCGCCAGCACTTGCGGCGACAGCGAAAAATTTCTTAAATTGAAAGAGCTTGCCAATTTGTTCAGGATTGAAGAGAGAAATTTGCTGGTGCAAGTTCCAGAATATTTCATGTCAGTCACGCATTCTAACCTGTTTAGCCATTCTGTCCAATTGGCGCTTACTATCTTTTTTAGCCAGGCTTTCGCGTTTGTCAAAGAGCTGTTTGCCTTTAGCCAGAGCCAAGTCTACTTTAACCCAATTTTTTTTAAAATAGATGCGCAACGGAATTAAAGTCAAACTTTTTTCTTTAATGCGCTGGTGCATTTTCAGAATTTCCCGGTGGTGCAACAAAAGTTTTCTCTTACGGGTAGGTTCATGGTTGAAACGATTGCCAAACTCGTACGTAGATATATTGCAGTTATATAACCAGACTTCTCCAGCCTCTACTCTGGCGAAACTATCTTGCATGGAACAGCGCCCCACACGAAGCGATTTCACCTCGGTGCCTGACAAGGCAATACCACACTGATAAGTGTCAATAATCTCGTACTCATGCCGAGCCTTACGATTCTCAGAAATGAGCTTATGCACCGGCTTTTCTTCAGCAGGTTTAGCTGCACCGGCTGCTTTTTTATTATCTGTGGGCTTTGCTTTCGTAGCCATGGGCTGCAACACTCGTTCATGTGGTAGAACAGACGATGTTACAATATTAAAGGATTCTAGACCAGATTGTATTAAGGCTAAAACTGCGATTAATCGCTGACAACGCCATTCAGATAGGCAGCAACAAGCATGATCAAAATCGGGACATTGCAAGCAAATGAGTATAAGCAAGCATCATTGCTTTTGAACTTGCAAACTGAAATGGTGAACGAGAATCATGATGTCAATGACGGCGATCTGCTTCTAAACGGGTTGGCCTTCTGGCAACACTGGCTGCCTTGTCAGTTGCATTTAACTCAATCCCTATATGTAGCGCGGGAAGACGGGCAGATCATCGGAATTATTGCGATGCAGCACACAAGTAAATCTAAAACTTGTTGGCAGGTCAGTAAGCTTGTCGTTCATCCCGACCATCGCGGACGCGGCATTGCCCAAGAGCTTTTACGTTACGTTTTCGCTCAATTCGGTAGTCAGGGTGTAATGCATTTTCTAGCGCAGGTTCCTGCCATGAACGACGCTGCCTTGACTCTTTTTGCCAACTGCGGTTTTTGTCGCACGTCGCGCATTACTTACTATAAGTTCGATTTAAATAGAGCAGAAGAGTTTATGGCAGGAAACCAAGATGGTTTCAAGCTAGCCTTACCACACGTCAAGCAAGCTCTTTATCAGCTCAACTCAGAGGTTCTGCCCCCCGCTCTGCGACAGGTGCTGCTTCTGGCACCAGATGACTTCATAATTAAAGACATGATTCCCTTTACTTCAGTTGAAAAAACGAAGCAAAAGCTCATGCGCAAAAGAGTCTGGTATTGGGTTTTCGAAGACAGCGAACGCATGATTCTCTCTTCAGCGGTGCGCGTTACGGCTGAGCCAAATTCTGGATATAAGCTTGAGCTTTCGGTGCATCCGGGCTGGAAGCATCAGGAGGAAGACTTGCTGCGTTTTGCACTGGCGAAACTACTTACAGAAGCACCGCGAGCGCCAATTTGGGCGAAAATTTATGATTTCCAGGGTGACATGCATGAGCTCATGCTATCGTGCGGTTTTGAACGAACCGGCGAAGCTTTCTTGCTTTTGCGCGAGCATTGGCAGCGGCAACGCAAAACGAAACGAGCATCTATGCCGGCGCTCGGGAAGCCTGTAATCAATTTCCCGCTGGCGGCAGATCGAACACGACTGAGTTCCAGGTCAATGGAGCATGATACATAACAGTTTGTCTTTGCTTGCCCCTCAGCGATTCAAAGACATTTCCCAACGGCGAACACAACATGTGCTCGAATGCATTTCCGTTGCCACTGTCCAGTTGGAAGCGCAGGCGCGGGTGCCGCGCCACGGGCTCGTTCCAATGAATCCGCAGGCAGACTTGCAGCACTGCGCCGAATATTGCTCGGCATGTTTGGAATATAATCGTCAGGCACTACAAAATCAATGTAAGAGGCATCATATATCCCCTCAATGTTCACACCCAATGTACGAGCAACGCATTCGGCCGATTCTCGCGCGGCGGCAAAAGCCTTAGCAATGTAATCGAGTCTTAAGGCGCGTTCTTCATCAAACTGCCAGGAAAGCTTATGCAACTCGCAATTCTTGCTTGAAGTCACCACAGACAGTGCTTCCGAGAGCTTATCTAGATCGATGATTTTGACACTCATAAAATATTTGGCGGAAGATGTTTTCGTAACAAGGCCCGTTTGAGCATCCGCGACCACATTCTTAAGTCGGATATCTGTCTGGCTAATGCCCATTTCCTTAAGCGCATCCACAAGCGTGCTCACTTCTCGCGCTTTCTTCAGCGCCATATCATCAGCGATATAGCTCGACCCTTTCACTGATATTTGCAGGACTGCAGATCTTGCTTTAACTTCAAAAATGATATCTTCCTCGACAACAATCTGATTGCGATCTTCTTCTGCATTTTTACTCACAACACTTACTCCAGGCATCCAGAAAACATTCTAGCAGGCAACTGATTCGAAATTTCGTCATCAATCTTTTAGCGATTAGCCCTGAGCAAGTTCGTCTTTGAAATTCCCAGCATAGTCGAACTCGGAGAGAACAGACACACGGGCGATTCTCGTGGCTGCCAAGCCCTAAAAATCGACCACACATCAGGAAATCAAAATAAATTCGCCGCACCATACTTGCCACCATATGCGGCACCATGAACTATTGATTTATCACCGGCAATTTGTCGACAAAATCTTTGATACCGCGATCAAACGTTTCTGCATCTGCTTTATATGTATTGTTATGACCACTATGTTCAAGCGCAACAAAAGTCTTGGGCTCGCTGGCTTTATTGAACATGGTTTCGCCATGACTGAATGGTATCAACTCATCCTGCTTACCATGCATGATCAGAACGGGAGCATGCTCACCTTGAAGGATTTTTTCGTTATTTAAGCGAGGTACCGGAAGCACAGCTCCTGGCACAATCTTCAACACCCTAACGACATCTCTGGCCACCGCCGGGAGGCTCCTAAAACCAGACTGCAAAATCATCGCCCTCGGTTTGCGCTGGGTGCCGATAAAACAAGTCACGGCGCAGCCAAGGGACTCACCATATAAGATGACTTGTTCAGGCTTGTATCCCAACTTGTTCACAGCGTAATCAAAAGCCGCGACGCCGTCGCGCAAAATGCCTTTGACCGATGGCTTTCCAGTGCTGCCCCCGTAGCCCTCATAGTCGTACATAAGGACCGAACATCGGGTATCTGCCACCAGATGCGGAACCAGATCGCAGCGATAAAGCATGTTGCCGCCATTTCCGTGGCTGACAATCACTATTCCATTGTCAGCCACGCTCTTTTTGAAAAACAGACCATGAAGATCTTTTCCTGAACTATCTTCAAAATTGACGGCTTGATACTTACAACCGTCGACTTCTAATGGTGTCCGCAAATGCTTCGAAGGATAGAAAAGGAATTTTTCGTAAAGTCCGGCATGCGCTTCAGGACAGCTCAGAAGATTTGCCACTAGAAAGATAAAAATCGAACTGCGAAGCAATGTTTTCATAGTCGACAAGTCAGGCAGAAATAGAATCTTCATAGCTAAGTAGCATGATATCTTCAGTCTCTCCGAAAGATTTTCCTTAGTTCTTCTTTATCAAAAACCCTTAAGATATGTGGCGAATTGCCTAAAATAGCTCAGAAAAGTTGACAGCCGCGCTCTTTTATCGGTAATATTCGAATTCGCTTTTGTTTTGGTCCCCCTCAGTCAGGAGACTGGTTTGTGCCTACCATAAATCAGTTGATTCGCCGTGAAAGAAAGCTCGCGACCGTGAAAACGAAGTCGCCAGCCCTAAAAGCATGCCCGCAGAGACGCGGAGTTTGCACACAGGTGAAAACAACTACCCCGAAGAAGCCGAATTCGGCATTGAGAAAAATCGCCCGTGTCAGATTGACTAACGGCATTGAAATTACAGCTTATATTCCCGGCGTTGGGCACAATCTGCAGGAGCACTCCGTAGTGCTAATCCGCGGCGGACGTGTCAAAGACCTTCCGGGTGTTCGCTATCACATTGTGCGTGGTGCACTTGATACAGCCGGTGTCAAAGACCGCATGCAGGGCCGCTCCAAGTATGGTGCCAAGCGTCCTAAACCCGGTGCCGCCGGTGCTAAGGGTGCTAAGGGTGCTAAAGGTGCTCCAGCCAAGAGCACTTCATCCAAGAAGAAATAGTCTTAATAGTCGTTAGTAAGGTCGGATTTCATGTCAAGAAGAGTACAAGCAGAGAAACGTATCCCCCCGCCGGACGCAGTTCACAACAGTCAGCTTGTGTCGCGTTTCGTGCATAAGATGATGGAGCGCGGTAAAAAGAGCGTTGCTCAACGCACTTTCTATCATGCACTCGGACTCGTCAAAGAGCGCAGTAAGCAAGACCCTATCGATCTGTTTAACAAAGCAGTCAAGAATGTGACCCCGCTTGTCGAAGTTAAGGCTCGCCGCGTCGGTGGTTCAACATACCAGGTGCCAGTTGAAGTAAAGACTCATAGAGGAACCGCGCTGGCGACTCAATGGATCATCAACAATAGCCGTAAGAGAGCAGGTCGCTCGTTTGCTGAAAGACTATGCGCCGAACTTATTGACGCATCAAACGGTCAAGGCGCTTCAGTGAAGAAGAAAGACGAAACTCACAAAATGGCAGAAGCTAACAAAGCTTTCGCGCATTATCGCTATTAATTCCATTTGAATTGATTGAAAACCAGGGGCGGTGCTAAGGCATTGCCCTTCTTGGCGTTTGGCATTCCTCCCGATGCACTGCGCGGCGATTCACTCTACAGCGCAAAGCGCGCAGTGCATATCATTAACTACGAGCTCCAAGCAGGGAGATTCGCGCTCTCGTGTCGAGCTTAGATATGGCAGCACGGGCATTCCCGGGAGAGCGCTGGCGTCCCGCCCGCTTCTGCGAAAAAAAATCCTCGCGCCTAGCGGTACTTATCGAATTGGCTGAATCGAATTAAACACATTACAATTTGGTAAGAGAAGGCAAAACTTCACTAAGTTTGTTATCAAGGAAATTAAGAGATAGCGAACTTTCCCCCTCAGGCGCCTGCTTTCAGGTGTAATAGAAGTTGCCATGACTAGTGGCAGACGAATCCAGTCTGCTCTCGGGCAGCTGATTGAGTGCTCTTTGGGCATAAACGCCAAAGCAGAGGGCTCAATTCAAAAAAAATGGACGGACTAACCTAGAAAAAAGGATCTGCAACGGTGACTACGACACGTCATGCACTCAGCGACTTAAGAAATATGGGAATCGCTGCCCACATCGATGCCGGCAAAACTACAACTACGGAGAGAATTTTGTTCTACTCCGGTCTCATCCACCGTATCGGTGAAGTGCATGATGGCACAACAGTCACCGACTGGATGGAGCAAGAGAAAGAGCGCGGTATCACAATCACTGCCGCCGCTATCACCAGCTTTTGGAAAGATAAGCGCATCAACCTCATCGATACTCCCGGACACGTGGACTTCACTGTCGAAGTCGAACGCTCAATGCGCGTTCTCGATGGCGTCGTAATCGTCTTGTGCGCGGTTGCCGGCGTGCAGCCCCAAACCAACACAGTTTGGAAGCAAGCCAACCGCTACGAAGTACCACGCATGGTATTCGTCAACAAGATGGACCGCTCGGGTGCAGATTTCCTGCGCGTCGTAAAGCAAGTCAAAACCATGCTTCCAGGTCAGCACACAGTTTGGACCAATGGACATCCAATTCAGTTGCCGATTGGCGCTGAAGATCGTTTCATTGGTTATGTAGATGTGGTTACAGGCAAGGCTTATCACTTTGATGATAACGACAAGCTCGGTCGCAATTTGATCGAAGTGCCAATTCCTGAAGATCTCAAAGAATACTATGACAAGTATTCGCATGAGCTCACCGAAGCCATCGTCGAAACCGACGACGTCTTGATGAACAAGTATCTGGAAGGCGAAGCGATCAGCGACGCTGAAAAAATGGTTGCGTTGCGCAAAGCAGTTTGCGATAACAAAATCGTTCCGATTCTTTGCGGTTCGGCATTCAAGAACAAGGGCGTTCAACCTCTGCTCGATGCCATCGTCGACCTTCTGCCTTCACCAGTAGATGTCGCCGCTATCAAAGGCATTCTGCCAGATGGTCAGGAAGGAACCCGCAGATGCGACGAAGCAGAACCGTTTGCAGCATTGGCGTTCAAACTGATGAACGACCCATTCGTCGGCAAACTCACATTCTTGCGCATTTACAGCGGCAAGCTCACTGCCGGTTCATACGTAATGAACAGCAGCAAGGGCAAGCGCGAACGTATCAGCCGTCTGATCCAATTGCAAGCTGACCAACGCAAAGATATTCAAGAAGCTTACGCCGGTGACATCTGCGCCGTTGTAGGTTTGAAAGACACCACCACTGGTGACACTCTTTGCGCTGACGGTTCACCGATTATTCTCGAATCGATGAAATTCCCCGAACCGGTTATTTCGGTTGCTATCGAACCGAAAACCAAGCAAGACTCCGATAAATTGGGTGTTGCGCTCGGCCGTCTCGCTGAAGAAGATCCGACATTCCGCGTTCACGTCGATCCAGAAACATTGCAAACAATCATCTCCGGTATGGGCGAACTCCACCTGGAAATCATTGTTGACCGTCTCTTGCGCGAATTCAAAGTTGAAGCCAACGTCGGTAAACCACAAGTTGCCTACCGCGAAACCTTCAAAAACAAAGTCAAACAAGAAGGCAAATTCATCCGTCAGTCTGGCGGTAAAGGTCAATACGGACATTGCGTCATCGAACTCGAACCGCAAGAAGCCGGCAAAGGCTATGAATTCGTCAACAAGATCGTCGGCGGTGTCATTCCAAAAGAATACATCCCTGCTATCGATGCTGGTATCAAAGAAGCAGCCGCAGGCGGCGTGCTTGCTGGTTATCCAATCATCGACTTTAAGATCACGCTCACCTTCGGTTCATACCACGAAGTTGACTCGTCAGAAATGGCGTTCAAAATCGCAGGTTCCATGGCATTCAAAGAAGGCTATATGAAGGCTAAACCAATCCTTCTTGAACCTGTTATGAAAGTCGAAGTGGAAGTTCCGGAAGAATACATGGGCGACGTCATCGGCGACATCTCCAGCCGCCGCGGACAAGTTCAAGGTATGGACACCAAAGAAGGATTCTCTAAGGTTAGTGCCATTGTGCCTCTTTCCGAAATGTTCGGATATGCAACCGACATACGTAACCGCACTCGCGGTCAAGGTACATTCGTTATGGAATTCGATCGCTATGAAGAAGTACCTGGTGGTATTGCAGAGAACGTTATATCTGGTCGCAAAGCGGTCAAGAGATAATCTCAAAAGCGTGAGCTGAGTCACCTGAAAAATTCGCGGGTTCAACGTCTAACACGTTGAACCCGTTTTTTTGATGCATCCTGAATAAGCATGAATGGAGCTTGCCCCAGATTGAATGCCCTGTCTCTTGCCATCCGAAGCAAGAGACAGGCAAGTGAACGACGGGTTTAAACAAACGGTTGCAGCACTGAAAAAGCAAGATTAAATGCGCTAAACTAATCCGCGTATAATTTGCTACAACACGGGAGCAATTTGGATGAAATATCTGCACAGCGGTTACATTCTCCTTTGTGAAAAGGCTGACCATGCAGAGGACGGACGAATAAACGCACATGGCTTATTCGACCTCATAGTCGTTGACCATTTTCCCATGTATATCACTTGCGAATTCGTCGTCGGCTTCGGAACGCCTTACGAACGCAGGCAATATCGTGGTCACGTCGAAGTGGAAGATCCGATCGGCAGAAATGTTTTCACCCATGACTTCAATGCCAACGATCCCGGCGACCTCTTGAGAGGTCATGCGATTTTCCCCGCCGATATCCTTATTCAGCAAGAAGGTTGCTACACGATCAAAACCGCTCTCTACAATTGGAAAAACGAAAATGTCTGGGAAGTCACCAGGCAACTCTGGGCGATGATAAGAGATGACGAAGGTGATGAGGAAGGAGAAGCAAGGGAAGACGAGAAAGCAGCTTCAGCGACCACCGAGGAATAGAAACTGCTATTTCCAATACGATCTCCAGGGCGAAGTGAATACTTCGCCCTTTAAGTTGAGAACAGGAAACAAATGTCCCCGAAAGAAATGTCCCCGAAGAAAATATCTGCCATCGAATTTTTCTCCGGCATTGGTGCGTTCAGTCTTATCGCCAAAGAATTTGATATTGAAATTCTTAAAGCGTACGACCAGAGCAGTGATGCGAATGCTGTTTATCTGAACAACTTTGCAAGACAGCCTTGCACGCGCAATCTCGACTCAATTTCGGCTTCTGAAATTCCGCAGTCAGACATTTGGTGGATGAGTCCACCATGCAAGCCTTTTACAAGACGAGGCAAACAAGCGGATCTCGATGATTCTCGCGCCAAAGCGCTGATCAATCTGTTGAATTTACTGCCAGAAAAGCAGCCGAAGTTTTTTGCCATGGAGAATGTTGTGGGCTTTGCCTCTTCCAGAGCAGAAGAACTTCTACAGCACACACTTCTTTCGAATGGCTATTCGATACAACGACTGCAGATTTGCCCATCTTCGCTTGGGATACCAATGCAGCGTCCTCGACTCTTCTACCTGGGTAGCAAGAAAAAATCAGATGAGCTTCAGAAAAGAGTTCCCCTCATTACTATAGAAGAACCAACCCACATTTTTGAGCGCGCAAGCTCCCAGAAAAATCAACAGCTCGCCGAATTCATCGACGCCGTGCATGACGATAACCCGCATCTGAGGCTGAGCGACGCCATTGCTTCTCGCTATTTGGATAGCCTCAATATCGTAGATCGCAACGATGCCCAGGCAAAAGCAATCTGCTTTACCAGTGGCTATGCGCAGAGTATGCGCACCAGCGGTTCATTCGTCCTGCTTCCTGACGGTGCCTTGCGCAGATTCTCACCAATTGAAATCCTCAAATTGCTTGGTTTCCCCGCGAGTTTTTGCTTACTTCCGAGTATGCCGTTATCATGCCAATTTCGTCTTATCGGCAATTCGATCGAGCTACGAGTTTTGCGAGAAGTGATCAAACATCTTTTGAACCTTGATCGAGCAGTTGATTGAATGCCTCTAATCAAGCGGGTTTTGCTAAGAGCAAACTCATCAAATCGCGATCCCAAAAGATAGCGAACGCATATCTGCATACATGGTTTCCCACAGCATTTAGTTGGTTTCCTTGAAAAAATGCTGCGATTACATATGCAAACCGACAAATTCAAATACAATTCTATAGTCGTATTAGATGTTTGGGCGCGTCATCGGACGCAAAGGTTTTGAATATGGATCCAGTGGCTTATTTATCAGCAGCCTCGCAAAGATTCCTTGATAACGGAGATTATGATTCAGCCGAGAATTTGCTTTCTCTCATATTGAGCATTCAAGAGAGAAATTTCGGCAAAAGCAGTTTGGAAACGACTGCAGCCCTTTTCAATCTCGGTCTATTACACTTTGCCCAAAATGATTATGCCAAAGCAGAAGAGTACTTACTTCGCTGCCTGGCTATCGAGCGCAAAGTACTTGAACCGAGCAGCCGCAGCATCTCTGAAACAGTCAACATTCTAACTGAATTGCACGTTGAAAAATATCTCAGCCGTTCCGCCAGTAAGCAGCGTGCATTGAGCGCCTGATTCCGCCCCTGATTCTCAAAGGAAGTTTCTTGGTCTATCAAGAAGTTTTCTTCGTTCTATCGCCCAAAAAAACTTCGACAACCAGAGCGAAACCGCAGCCGGCAGCCGCGATAAACGCCAATATGGCTAAGCCTGGATAACCGAGAATTGTAAACTCGGTCCGAACTCGCATCAGCAGCGCCGCGCCCATGATCAAAGCTGCAAGAACAATCCCAACAGTGATGCGATTGGCAATTTTTTGAAACCCGCTGATTAATACCTGTTCATCGATTGCATGAACCGTAACTTTGAAGTTGTTGTTTGCAACCGAATCAAGAATTGTCGAAATCTTGCTGGGCAGAGTTTCGATAAATTCGCTGGTCTCAAGTACAGTATGGAAGATGTGCGCCGGTGAAAGTGCTGAACTCATATGCTTTTGCATTATCTGTGCCACATAACGAGCGACAAATTGTCTGGTGTCAAAGCGCGGGTCAATAATGCGGGCGACATTGTCGAGCTTCACGAGCGCCGCACCCAACTCAGATAATTCCCAGGGAAGTATCGCGCCACACTTCGCTGTAGCTTGGACGATTCCACGAAAAACCTGCCCAACTGGCCCCTGATCCGTGCCACCATCACGGTTAGCGAGAATTACATCAGAAACCGTTCGCCTGAAGTCACTCTCACTGTAATTTTTTCGCTGGCTCGACATCGATACCAGCAAATCGGCGGCTTGATCAGCACGTCCTTCATTTATGGAAAGCAATAACTGAATCAGCTTTGTCTGCATCGCCGGCGCAATGCGATCAACTACACCTAAATCCAAAATCGCAATTTTTCCATCTTTGGTAAGCATCATATTGTCCGGGTCCGGATCAGCATGAACAAAGCCATCAACAAGGAATTGCTGCAAATAGGCTTGAAAGACCTGCTCTGCGAGCTTGTTCCGCTCCGACTTTAGCAAGCCATTCAGGGTGACAGCCTCAGGTAATTTGGTTCCCCGAAGGAAATTCAAAACCAGAACTCTAGAGGTAGAGTAATTATCCACAGGCGTAGGCACAACGATCATGTCCAGGTGCTTCAGATAATTGCAGAGCGCCTTCAAGTTATGAGATTCCTGACGCAGATCAAGTTCAGCTATGATAGTGCGACGAAAGGTTTGCAATGCCTCATGGAAATCGAATTTTTCCTCCGGGCCAGAATATTTATCAAACAGCGTCGCAACCTCGTCTAGCGCTTGCAAGTCGTCGTATAGCTGCTCGCGCACACCTGGGCGCTGCACTTTAACGACAACCGAAGCATTAGTGCGCAAAACAGCAATATGCGTCTGATCTAAAACGGAAACGGACAAAGGACTTTCATCAAAACTCAAGAACATATCGCCCAAATTACGCCCAAGCTCGCCTTCAACCGTCTTGCGGACAGCCTCGAAGGGCACTGGTGCACAGTGCTTACCCAACCTTGAAAGCGCATCGAGATAAGGCAGCGGCAGCAGATTCGGCCGCAAAGCCAGGAGTTGTCCCAAGCGCACAAACGTAGGTCCCATTCGTTCAATATCTGAAATCAGATTTTGTAGTTCAAGACCCTGCCCCTGTGGGTCATAAACAACAGGATCGCTCATGTTTGGTGGAAATTTGATTGACGGATCGTTCTTGCTCAGAATCTTCATCAATCCCGAGCCAGGCACTTGGCCAAACTTCAACAATAAATAGGCCACATCTTTATACTGTTTGAAGTGATTCGGTTTGAGTGAAAGTCCCTTGTCCATTTTTTGCTCCGCTAAGTTTGATAGTTATATCGGCCGCCTTAACCCTATTGCAGAACGCCATGCTTAGAAGCTGTTGTCGCTCTGTGGTTCTGAATTAGCACTGGTATTCGTGCTGGTGGTCGAATTCAAACTGCTGTTATCATTTGCCGGCGTCGTAGCCGCTGGTGCTGGAGGTGCAGCCGGATTCGAGACAGTCGGTCCGACCGGTCCTTGAGGTCCCGGTACTCCAGCTGGTCCTGGTGTTCCCTGAATCACTATGGGCGGTGCCGCTTGCATAGGCTGTGCTATGGGCGCAGTGTTCTGCACCGCAGGCATGTTGGCATTAATACCGCGGATATTTCCGAGGTTCATAGCAAAGGCAATTACCAGACAGCTAAGAACTAGTAATAAGACCAGCATTACGCCCCCAGCCACCGACAACGAGTCATCTTGGGGCTGAACAATCACCGTGCGCTCGACGCGCTTCGGTTTTTCTACTTGATACGTCATATAGTCCTCCTTTACTTAGGTCTTGCTTCATGGGCAGATGCGGATTGGTACAAGTGGTTCCGGGTATTCGGCACTGGATCATGCGCGAGATGATCATGATCTGGATCGCACGGAAGGCTTTTCTCATGGAGCACAAAGCTACAAACGCGTGAGAGCAAATAGAAGCCCCGCGCAATCACAATTGCCAGCATCGGTAAGCTGCAAAATTGCACCATCGTCTTTTTCGAACGGCGCTGATAGTCGTGTTCGTTTTCAAACGGTCTTTTAGATTTATCGCTTTTCATTTGCATAATCACCCATCAGAACTCACTGACAGCGAGTTGTTTTTGTTCGGCTAAGGACGGACTCAAATTCGCCGGCAACAGCTCTCTGCTTATTTAGGCACGGCTTTCAGTTTAGCCAGGAACGGTTCTCAGCTTCGCTAAGCAAGGCTTCTCAGTTTCACCAGGCACTGTACTAAGCTTCGCTAAGTACAGCTCTTAAGGATGCCACAAACCAAACTTTGTATATGAGCAAACCGAAGTAACCCAAGAGCGCGAGATCCATGCCTGTGGCTGTCCAAAGAATCCCATTACTCTGGCTCCAGGTTGCGGCCAGATCGCCAAGCAACGAGAGCAAAAAGAGCCAGACCATACTCAACAATAGCAATGTAATAACACTTCCGGAGCGGTCAAAGCATTGCCCTGCCCCAGCGGCATGCCCCGCGGTTTCGCATACAATTTTATTCATAACAACTTTCCTCATCCGGCAAGATGAGTGAGCCTTAGAAAGGTTCCTAACTCATTGTGCCGTGGCACAGTTCGTTGTGGCGATCATTTTGTTCATCATTGATATATTTGCGGAACTAGCTAAATCAACGCCCATCAAAAGAGTTGGCGAAATCGTTTGAATAAAATGTTGATGAAAAAGTGAAAGGGTGAATTATGATGAACAGAATCAATCTACTGGCTCTAGCGGCTATAGCTTGCACAGTGGCTCCGGCTTTTGCAAAAATTCCAATTGATGTAAACGCACCAAGTAGCGCTAAGCTAGGTGCCTCAGTAAAAGTTTGCGTCAAAACGGAAGCTAAAGCAAAGTGCAAAATAGAGGCGCAAGATGCCGGCTTCACACAATCGATGAAGCTGATGGATCAAACTGCAGACAAAGCAGGTAAAGCGACCTGGAAGTTCGAAATTCCAAAAAACTTCAAGGCTGACAAAATGCCAATCATAATTACAGTCGATAAAAATGGTATTGAAGACAAATCAATTCGATCAATTTCGATTGTGAAATAATAGTCGTGATCCATCACGCTTAAGTCTTATGCTGAAGGGCGCCTAAAAAATTTAGGCGCCCTTTAATAGCCGCCTCGAGATTCTCTCTTGCATAACTATGTTCATAATTGAGGCCCAGGAGCGCGGGCGTCCTCGCCCGCTTCAACGATTGGTCTTTGATAGCGCCTGACGTTTCAATAGGTATCAGTTCAAAAGAATTAAACATGTAGAAGCGGGCGGGACGCCGGCGCGACGCCCGGGTTAGAACGCTTTTGCGTCGTAATTGTAGAGAGAGAGTTTGTTTAGGAATTCGTTGGTTTCTGCCACTCGCACTAGAGAATCAGCTTTCGCAGCGTTGGTGATCAGCTTTTCTGGAATTTGCTTTTGCAAAGACACAATTGCTTTAGTAGAATCTGCCAGATTCGCTTCACCTTTAGACAATTCACTACTTGCTGCATATAAGCGAGCAATTCCGATGTCGCCGAGGAAATCGAGACAATCGGCATCATGAAATACAATTGCCTCAGGTAGCGTTGGTGCAGCACCGTAATAGACATGTCCTAAAATCGTTTCTTTAACAGAAGCCCACTTACTCATCGGAAAGCCCCAGCCTCGCAGAAGCGGCTCTGCCAGTTCGACACTTCTGACTGCATGATCGACATGCTCTTTTTGAAAACTGCCTATTCCGCCAAGGTCATGCAAGTACGCAGCCGCGAACAAAACGTCTTTATCCACAATCATTTTTTCGCGTTCAGCAAGCATCACCGCATTGCGATAGTCGCGCTCAGCGTGAGCCAATCCCCATGAAGGATGCACGACATGTTCTTGCGCATATTTGTACTCGAGCTTTTTCCATTCAATATCTAGAGGAATTCCAGTTGAAGTCGAGACCGGCAACAAACTGCTTGTTTTTTCGACCTGTGCCTTGTCCACAATTGCATTAGATTTCGCCTCATCTGCTTCCACAGAAAGAGAGACAAATAAAAATGTCGATGTGAGACAGAAAGAAACAGCAGCCCAAAAATAGCTGCAAAAAGAACTGCAACGGGTCAATTTAGACGCACCGAAAACTTAGTACACATCAGATCAGTCTTAGCCTAAGGGCGATCGCGCCGCGCAACCAGCTGATTAGCCTTAAAACGAAAGTCCAGCTCATGCCAGCTCACAGAATTAGCGAATGATGGATTCTTCTCCAATTGCTCCTGCCGAATTGGGTCGTGGGAAACAAGCGGCATCAGAATATAGCGGTCATTGACGCCCAGACTCGTCGGTGGGAAGAGAGCATAAAGAGTCTCTGCATTCATTTTGCCATCGGCACCGGGCGAAAACGATTGCACCGGCATTGCCACACGGAAGTCCATGGTGGCACTAATTTCTTGATTATGGGCGCCAAGCACGCCATCAAGTTTGTTGAAGTAATTACTTCGCCATTTAGCGTCACCGCTGTTTGCGTCGCCACCATTTATTTCTTGCAATTTTGGATTACTGAAGAGCCCTTGCGAAATTTTTGACATCACTTCCGACAATTGCGCATAAGCGGCTCCGAATTGTCCATGCTCTGCGGGTGACAGCGAAGAGAATTCACCAACCTCTACAACGCGCTTATCAGGCGAGAGTTTTTGCAGTTCAGATCTCGATGCTTCAAAATGTTGTTCTGGCTGAACCAACTGACTACCAAAGGGACTTTCCTTCGGCTCATCCTTAGCTCGACGATTTGCCTCAAAGGCACCTTGTTCGCTCATAGTTCCCCCGCCCGTTTTAGGTCCGCACAACAATTGCCACGTCTAGTATACCCGCCCGATAAAATTATTAATCGCTATCCCCCTGACTATGCTACTTTAATACTGCTTAAGCCAGCTGCGAAAGGAATTTCGAGCCTTATCGGCTGTTTCCATAATTAGAAAAGCGAAAGAAAACAAATGAAACCTTATCTATTACATGACCAATTACTTTTGACCAATGCGCTAAGGTTTCGTCCAGTACATATTCATCAAACCAGAAACCTCGGTAGGGATAAGCCATGCACTTCACTTTCGAAGACGGGAACTCTTCCGCGTGACGCCTATGGGTCGCGGCTGCCGAAACGAGAGGTGCATGCCGAACGCTTACCCAACGCGCCTTTTTTCTACCTCGCGCTCACCCAGATGCGCAAACATCATAATTATATAAGCCCACAAGCCTCATACAAAGCAATCGAAGCCTCGGGCAAAGCCCTGCTTCACTTATTATGCATCGCACTTTTGGCTTCGCTAAGCATTCCAGCCGCATACTCGCAGCAGCCAGCAAGCTCTAAGTCCGAAACCAAATCACAACCTGCTGAAGATTTCAAATCTGATTTCGACGCAGCTGCCCCGCCGAGCATATCTCGTCCTATACCTGATGCGACCGGCAACGGCACAGCTCTGAGCTATCACGAATTGGCAATAGACCTCAACGACAACAGGAACAAAGAAAAACTCGTGAAGCTTTCCGAGTTCGGCATAGCAGGCGAATCGTTTTATGCCCGGCAAGACCGATTGAACGCGCCCTACCATCAATGTGTGTGCGCTGGCGATTCGACTCAGCAATTGAGAGAAGGCGTTGCAGCAAAACTACGCGAAGGAAACAAACAACTCGAAAAATACGGTCTGGAGCTTTATGTGCTTGATGCTTACCGACCGGTAATCTGCCAGAAGAATCTCTGGCGTTATTTCACGGAAGAAGCAAAACGCATGACCGGCTCAACTGCTGAAAAAGAAATCGAGCATTATGCCGGCAAATTTTGCTCAAATCCAACTGCGTATGACCCAGCGAATTACAAGACCTCGCCGACGCATCTTACCGGTGGCGCGGTTGATCTGACATTGCGCCGAATCAAGACCGGTGAACTTTTGTACATGGGCGGAATCTTCGATGACGCCAGCGCCGTAAGCAACACCAGACACTTCGAAAGTGGCGATGCAGGAAAAGCACAAGACAGCGAGATTAACGCCGCAGCACCGCAAGCGACACCATCAGCAAGCGCGCTGGAAGCTAGACGCAACCGCCGCATTCTATACTGGGCGATGACCGATCGGGGTTTTGCCAACTATCCCAATGAATGGTGGCACTTCGATTACGGCAACCAAATGTGGGTGCAAAACAGTCATGGCAAAGCTAGCTTGCAAGCGTTTTACGGAGCTATTTAGCTTGCTTAAACAACACGGCGGCGCGTAGTTGCCGTCCAACCGAGTTCTTTCAAAGCCTCATCCAGACTCACGTTACTGAGTTTACATTGATGCAACGCCATGATCGCATCTTCCTGCACCAGAAATTTATTCTGGATAAGATAAACCGCACGCAGTAAGGCGAATAGCATGGTTTCGCTGACTATTCCAGAAAGTAGCAATTCTTTTTCGATATCAACAGACGCCCCAGAGCCAGGTCCTAAAACCTGATCGATGTCTTTCGGGTCTGCTAATCCAGCCAGAGACAACAACTCTTGCATGAGCGACCTTTCTTTGGGGCCAACCTTAGGAACGCCAACTTGAGCGATCGCTTTGACGGCTGAGCAGCCTTCCGAAAAGATTTGTCGCAGCGCGTGCGAAGCCAACTCAGACGTGAGTGTGCCGTTGTCCACCATTTCCTGAACGCGAATTGCCGCCTTTAACAACGAGCGCGACATCAGCTTTTGTTCAACAAATATCTCGCCGATTTGTTTTTCATTAGTGAGAGCCAACTCCATGCAGGTCATAAGTTGCATCTGATCAATCAAGCCAGCCTGCACGAGAATATAGCCGAGCGGCGTGCTACGTCTGCCAGTAGGACGATAGACCCCGCTTTGCTGCAATGATTCTTCAAATCCGATCTGACGCAGGCGCACAGCTTTAAGCCCTTGCACAGCCTGCTCACGGTTGATTACACCTTCACGAATCAGCTTCTGTGCAGTCAGACATGCCAGCAAAACTTCATTGGCAATATATTTTCTGAAGACAAGAACCCGACCAACAGGCAAACCAGTTTCAGTGCTGGTCTTCAGAGCCTCGTCCAGTTGCTCCCAGGTAACAGCTTCGGCCTCAACCAGCAATTCACCGAGTCGGTTTGTACCACCCGATTTTTCCTTATGCCAGCCAAGCTGCCCTAAAGCTTCGGTAAATTTCAAGTCATTTTTTGACACAAGACCAAGCGCGTTGGCAGCCATATCAGGAGCGACCATGCCATCGTTAATCAACGACTGCGCCTCGACTGCCGCCTTCAGGTCTTTTTGCTTAATAAATCCAAGCATAATCAAGACCTTGCCAAGAGGAAGCTTCCGCTCTTTCGCCTTGTTAAGCGCGTCTTCAAGCGACATCTCAGTAAGGATTCCCGCCTTTGTGAGCAACTCTCCGATGGGTATCAGTGTTGCATCTTGCGCCATTTATCTATCCGCCTTTCCGTTTGCGAGCAGTATAATCTTAGACTCTCTCAAGGTCTCATTCCACATAAAATACGAATTCATTCTCCTTATTGAGATATCAGTCACCGGAAGTATAAAATGCAAAAAACAGTCGTAATTACAGGAGCCGGTCGTGACCGGGTTGGCATCGTTGCCGAGCTGGCAGATTTTCTCTTTAAGCTTGGTTGCAATTTGCTCGATTCAAGCATGACATTGTTAAGAGGCGAATTTGCTTTAATTTTAATGACTACACTCCCTGAAGATCTGACTGTGGATGATTTGCGCAGCCAGTTGAGCAAGGTACAGGAAAAGCTACAACTTCATTTTTCTGTTCGGGAATTAGCGGCAGAAGAAATGGCTGAGCAAGAGACAGCAAATTTCCAGTACATAATTTCGGTTTATGGTGCTGACAAACCCGGTATCGTCTCCGGTGTCACGAGCAAACTTGCTGAACTCAAAATGAACATTACCGACGTGCAAACTAAATCGGTGAAAGGCGAGTACGGCAAGGAAATATTCGTAATGATGCTTGAGTTGAGCTCAAGCATCGATCTCATGAGTTCTGCCCTGCAAGAACAGCTTTCCGCCTTTGGTGCAAACATGGGAGTTAATATTACTGTTCGCGAACTTGAGGTTATGGAGTTATAAAATGGCTCTCAAAGAGATTGTCCTATATCCAGACCCCTTGTTAAAACAGGTTTCCCAGGAAGTAGTCGATTTTGACGCTGTACTGGAAGAACAATTGCGCGACCTGGAAGATACGCTAGACGCGGCTCCCGGCTGCGTCGGTATTGCCGCACCGCAGATTGCGAATTTGCGTCGCATTCTCTTGATTGATGTGTCGCGCAATCGCAAACCGGTGCCGAATCAGGGTCGACTGTTTATAATCAACCCGGTGATCGTAAGCAGCGAAGGCGCTGTGTTGGGGCGCGAAGGTTGCTTGAGTCTGCCGCATTTGACCGCCAACGTTACCCGCGCTGAACGTATTCAAGTCCGCTTTCAAGATCGATTTGGCGAAACGAAAACAATCGACAGCATTGAATTCGAAGCTAGAGTGATACTACACGAACTTGATCACCTCGATGGTTTGCTTTTTCTTGATAGAGTAAGTTCACTTAAGACAGATGTGTTTAGACGCAAGCGCTATTAAAAATGTTGCTTGCCTGAGAGTCGTATTTGACGGGAACAAAGCGACTGATCTAATTCCCGAGCCTGGAAGCGCTTTGGCATAATTTTATTGGCACCGACGCCGCCAGGTTCGCGAACTAATTCTGCGCTGCTTATTTTATTGATAGTTTTTAGTTTTAGCGCCATGGTGATAAGCCAAATTGCTTTGATTTCTTTTCTGCTTTGAGTTCTGGCTCTTGTAATCATTTTCTAGAATGAAATTGATTACTTCATTACGCACAGCATAAACTTCGGAGGACGATTTACAAGTGACGCCACAAGTACAAGCTCCGCTTACACAGATATCATTGCAAGTATTTACCGAGCGATCTCCGACTGCTAAAGCAATTGTCATATCTTTTCTCCTGCGGGCTAGGTCTTACACAGATAACTATAGTGAGCAGGCGTCAAGAATTCGTGAGGGAAAGCTGGGGAATTTGTGAGGACTATTCGAAATATGATTTGCCGGGAGGACACTCTTTTAGCGTCACTAATTTTTGATATTCCGGATCGTGAATAGCGATAATTTTATAGGTTCCGGAAGTTTGCCAATCTCCAGATTTCCAGCCCGGTCCAGGGTTGACCTTGCTGATTTCCTGACTCTGCATCAAGGCGTGTCCCCAGAACAACCATTTACCACCGATGTTTTGAACTAGGAAAACGCGTACAGGATCGAGGTGGAAAACGCGCGCTGAATCTTTTGAATGAAAACTGAAGATGCGATCTTTGACGTCATCAATCGTAATTGCTGTCTTCTGATGTTTTTCTAGATTCAAGATGTCACAGGGAAAGCCCTGTTCTTCGCTGAGTTGCAGAGTGTCGTTCAACTCGATATTACTGCCCATCGCTTCTCCTTGTGCGGACTTATTCTGATTCACAAGATTCTAGCGCGAAAGCTGGGGAACAATTTAGAGATCTTGCTCTAAATTTTCAATGTGCTCGTAGCGATCTTTGACATTAACCGCGGTAGCTTTTGCTACAAGCCGATCGAACGATTCACTAATCATTTCATTTGCTTTTCGTGGATGCGAGCGAGAAATTGCTTCAGGATCGCTTCCGGTCAGTAAATAGAAAAGAGTTGCCCCCATGGCGTAGATATCACTTTGAGAAGTCGGCATTCCTCTGAATTGTTCGGGAGGCAGGTAAGCATGCTTGCCAACAACGGTGCCACTTGTTGTGGATTCCTGCTGCTGAGCGACATTGAAATCGATCAACTTCAACTTACCATCATGATTTAGAATAAGGTTGTCCGGGGTAAAGTCGCGGTGCACTACCGGCGGTGCCAGATTATGAAGGTAAGCGAGAATGCCGCACATTTGCGCCGCGAGTTGCCTAACTCGGTCCTCAGGCATGGGGCCTTTGTCCTCTACGAGTTTACGCAATGAAGAGCCGTCTATATGTTCAAGTACCAAATAGGCGCGGTGGTCTTCAACAAAATAATCCAGCAGCTTCACTACCTGTGGATTATCAAGGTGTCGAAGGATCCGCGCCTCATTCTCAAACTGTTCTAGCGCGCTTTTCCTCACACGCATATCAACATAGACGGGCAGAATGAACTCTTTGAGAACGATTTTGCCGCCGCTAAATGTATCGACTGCCAAATATGCTTGCCCCTGTCCGCCGACTCCAATCGATCGGTCAACCACATATTGCCCCTGTTTTAACTTCACTCCCCCAACCAAGGGTTTCAATCGCTCACGCTGCGGTGGAGCGCTGAGAGCCTGTAGCCAGAGCTCAGTGTAACTATAATCAGCCGGAGGTTCCAGACTCTGCAACACTACGGCGTCGCGTTGAACATTTGGCGCCCAAGTCTTAATTGCTTTAAGAATCCACTCTTTGTCTTCAAAGGAATCAAAAGAATTCAACCTAACTTTCATCTGCCGCCCGTCGGCTCGCTTAAACACGATGGCATCTTTAAGCGTAGAAGCTTCTCCCGAAGGACGTTCCAGACCAATATGAGCAATATCGGACCAACGAAACACTTCATCGCTGCGCTCTTTCCTAATTTGCTTCTTTACTGCGTTTGACAGTTTGCGCTTCCAGGCGAAGGACAAGCCATGCGCGTTCAGCACAAGATGAGTCGGCAGCGAACGACAGAACTTTATTGCTGAGAAAATTGAACAGGCAATTACAAGAGCAAACATCAAACTGTAAAAGCGGAAGGCATCGCTAACTCTGCCAACAGACTCAGCGTTAGAAACAGCACCTACATGCCCAAAAGTGTTTAAGCCGTTGTTCGCATAATTTACCGTAAGAAATATTCCGACGATTACAGCCGCTGGAACTGCAACCCACATTAATAACAATCGACTTCCCTTTTTGACATTTTGTCTCGAGAATCTCTGTGCCGCCCAGCGCTCGATACTGGGAAAGGCCCTGTAGCGCAGTTCTATGTCAGTACCGGCAATGAAGGCACGCTGGTTAATTTGCGATGCCGTAAGCGCCTGTTTGGCAATAGTTCGTTTAATTTCAATGCACTTTTCTAGCAGGCGTCTGGCAACGCTAAACCAGAGGAGCTGGCTGAATAGCCACAAACAATTGAAGAAAGTGTCAACTGTAATTAGATCAGATTTCAGAGCGCCACAAAGCAAATAGAAATTACATAAAGCCGTGAGAATAAAGCCATTCACGGGCTTGCCATTGCCCATGATGGCATCAATCTTACGACCGACCATCCAGGGCATGATAAATTGGGTTGCTCCCCAACACCAAAACCAGGGATCACTAAATCGACCTACAAACGGTGCAGGAAATAGAGGAGTGAAGAGGAAAGATATTAGCGAAAGAGAAATTATGGCGCTTTGAGAGCTTTCCTTTTCATCCAACGAATTGGCGATTGCAAAATATCTGTAGATACAATTGGTCCAGAATAACTGCATAGGAACATGCACCAGAAGCGAAGAACTTCCATTCTTAAATACGAGTTCAAGAACAGAAGTAATAAAAAGAGCAAGGGCCAGTCTTGCAAACAAGTGAGGGAATCCCGGCAACGCCATAATGCTTTTGGACTTCTGCGTATCGACATGATCAGGTACGAAAGGAGCTTCTGATTTAGCTTCCCCGTAACGAAGAGAATCAGCCGCTTCGTCGCTTCGTTTTAGCTGATCGAAATTCGTGGTTGTAACAGAGCCATCACGGGCGGATGGCTCTGCCAACTTAGCTTCGTCAGCTGAGACTATTTTGAGGTCTTGCTCTTCAAGCTCGATTTCACTTGGCGAAGTATGTTCTACCACAGCTAATCTCTCGCGCTAACTTTAAGCTTGATGCCCGTCTCTACAGTTTCGTCAGAAGCTACATTATTTAGATCGTCGATTAATTCAGCAACGTTCTGGTAGCGATCTTCCAATTCATAGGCTGTACATTTTCGCACAACGCGATCAAGTTGATCACTCACGCCAGCTCCCAGCAGCTCTTTCGGGCTAGCTTCGGCTAACGCCAGGGGATCTTTCCCTGTCAGAAAGTAATATATCGTTCCGCCAAGAGCGTAAATATCGCTTTGCAAAACGCTTTTACCGCGAAGCTGTTCCGGCGGTATGTACGCCTGTTTACCTACAACAGTGCCAGTTGCTGCGCCAACAAATTGATTAGCAGCACCAAAGTCTATCAAGAAAATCTCTTCCTTACTTAAAACCAGATTGTCCGGAGTTAGGTCGCGATGTATCACAGGTGGATTTTGTTCATGCAAATAGCGCAAAATTTCGGCTATCTTCAAAGCCCAGGAGAGAACCTGTTTTTCATCAAGTGCCCCATTCTCTCTGACGTATTGTCGCAAATCTGGACCGTTTATGTATTCCAAAATCAAATAATGCCTGCTGTCTTCGACAAAATGATCCATTACGCGAGCAATAAAAGGATGTTCTAGTTTTGCCAGGGTCTTAGATTCACGATCGAGCATTGCTTCAGCCTGCTTGCGCACTTGTTCATTGGCGCCGGGAGGCACGACAGCTTCCTTTAGAACGACAAGATCCAAACCGTCTTGCTGCGCCAAATAGATTGCTGAAAGACCACCGAAGGCTAGCTGCCTTACAATTTTCAACTTAGAATTTTTCAATTTTTGCTCAGGCTCAAGAGGCATGAATGCGGTGCAGCTAAAGCGACGCCTTAGTTCATCCTCCCACATTTTTGTATGCCCCGTCTGTCCAGGACTTGCGCCGCTGTCTTGAATGCGTTTTTGGAAATCGACCAGCTCAGGACCGCGCTTGCACTGGACTGCCCAAAGTTCGACAGCGAGCAAAAACTGCTCCAGATCCTTTTCAGAAACAAGGGATAAATCTAGCGGCAATAAAGCACCTTGCTCAAAACCCATAAAGAATTTGCCAGAGGGAGCCTTTTCGCCCATTTCGTCATGAAGATCTGCGGACAAAAGCTCGTTCCACATACGGTTGCGACGATACTTCAAACGCGGCAGAAAAAACGGAGGGAACGCCAATCCATCTTTAGAAACGTAAATGCAGTTGTCTTCCGCAATTGCGGTCAGTATGACACTAGCGACGGTGAATAGCACCATTAAAACTGAGCTTCCTATCGCGAAACTAAGAGACACTTCGTAAGGCGCAAGAATAATACGACTGATCAAAATTCCCAGTGCTGCAGGAATAACAATTGCCCATAGGGGAAACATCAAGCACATAATGATGAAGAGCAGGCGTGACCATTTTGGTTTGTATGGAATTTTCAGCTGTAACTCTGCCATCTTCTCCTCTTATTTATGCGTCTGCGTCAACTTATGACTTTCAAGTGCCTCAGATGCATGAGTGACTAGCCGCTCTGCGTCAGCTAAGTATTGAGTGTCGTTGCTGCGATGCACCAAATCTAGCGCAGCTTTCGCGTAAAATAGTTCTTGAGCAAAATTGCCAAGTTCACCATAGTAATAAGCCAATCTTGCAGCGCGAAAAATAGTCGAGCTTTCGCATGGACTATGGCAAACCATGTCGTAAGAATTTTGCATGTGCTGAGCTGCAGCGTCGAAATCAGAATTATTTCCATAGATCTCGGCAAGACGTTGTTCGCTGTCCGATTTCCGTCCCCTTTCGAAATGAAAGTCGTCCCATGACGCAAGCGAAGCTTTATAAATATCAAGGGCATCATGTTCGCGGCGAGCATAGAAAAACCAGTTTGCTAATTCCTGAAACTTAAAGCACCACTTTTGTGATAGGGCCGGAATATTTGTTTTACAAACATCTGCTATCTCAATTGCTGGTTTAGCGTAGCTAAGGGCTCGGTCTAGTTCACCGGACCTAGCCAGGGCAAGGGCGTAGCTGAGTTTTGCATACGCTGCATGCGTGCTATTGATTCCATTTTTCTTCTCGCAATCAGCAATCAGTTGTGCGTATACCGCCTTTGAAGCAGGTGCATCTAAAGGCGCCAAAGAGCTGGCAAAATCAACTTTAGTTTGGAGCTGACTGTCCGGGCTGTAAAAGGAACTTAAATTAGCAAGGAAGCACAAATGAGCTGTATCGATGAATTGTTGTAGGAATTGAGCAATAAACAGCAAAAGACAAGTGAATAGAAGCATCGACAACGATTTGCCCTTCGCAGGTCTTGCCTTGTCCGATGCACCGGGTTTTTCAGGATCAGAAATAACCGGCTTTCCTGAGATCGACACTAAGGTGGAGACGGAGGATTGAGATTGATCAAGGTCACGACGCAACCTGATTTTTTCTTCTTCTTTTTCTGCCATGCAGGTTGGCCGCCTTATCGTAAGCTAAGGTCATTGCCTGGGTTATACCCCGGGGTTGACTCTTTAATCCTCCAAACTTATATCAGCAGCCATAACAAGCGCCGTAGCAGATAAAATTGGCGAATTAATTGAGTGCTAAAATAAACAAAGTCTTGCTCAGCGGCGCTGTCATGACAACTTGCAATTCGAAAAGAGAGATCACTTTGTTTCACATCATCAGACGTCAACGCCATTTATATAGCCTCGCCCTAACGCTTCAACTTGCTTTAATGCTTTGCAATACTGCCGTATTTGCTGGCGAGAGTGAAACTTGGACAGGTCTCTACCAGGCTGGTCAAGCAGCGCTGGATCAGCAACGGCTCGATCAGGCTGAAGAGCTTTTCCGAAAAGCTCGTGGACTTGCGCAGAAAACTTCTGGAACAAACTCGCCGGAATATGAAAAATGTACGCTGCGTCTTGCCGCGGCACTGAACCTGCGAGCCAAAGTGAACGAAGCTCAGACGCTTTATCTGCAAGTACTTAACAGTCTCAGCAAGAAATATGGTGCAAAGAGCGCTCAGCTTGCGCCCATTTTGCTTGATTTAGGGTCAATTCAAGAAGCGGCAGGCGATCATACCTCGGCAATTAGCTATTACAAACGTGCGCTGCAAATCAACGAAGAAAACTACGGTCCATACAGCCCTGCTGTAGCAAACAGCTTGCAAAATATTGGCAGAGCCAATTATAAGCTGGGCAATAAGCAAGAAGCTCGGACACACTTAAAAAAATCAATTTCAATTCTCTCGCTCGATCCCGATCTGCAAGCGAGTCAGCAAATGCAGGGATTGATGAAAGACTACGGCGATTTGCTCAAAGGTGACGACAACTCTAATAGTGAATTGCTAAATGATTTCCAGAAAGACATGCTGCCAACAAAAAAGGATGCGCAACCAGCCTCGATTCAGCCAGCAGCATCGAGCTTGCCAAAGGACGATATTAGAGCCGCGACGACTAATGCTGGCAACGAATCAGCCTGGCAACAACAAAGCCGCATCCAGTTCAACGACACCATGAAGGCAGAAGCAAACTACGATCCGCAAGTACTTGGTCGTTCTTTCAATCGCCCCACTGCTGATACCACATTAGATCCAGCCTACAAAGTGCTGAATGATTCCATTTTCAATCAGTCTCATTACGAAAAGGGTGAAG
>Ga0182030_10003343_pt1 | contig 34213 bp, 29 predicted proteins | sample 812S3MmetaG_FD_121299 | JGI IMG/M metagenome (GOLD analysis project Ga0182030, IMG submission 121299) | Permafrost microbial communities from Stordalen Mire, Sweden - 812S3M metaG (Illumina Assembly) | ecosystem: Environmental > Terrestrial > Soil > Wetlands > Permafrost | place: Sweden...
CGTTCACACTCACGGCGCCCACAGAGGCGGCCGCCAGGAGGACGCGCAACGCTCTCATTTAGCCACCGTCACGCCGTCCACGGGCGCGTTGCGATTGTTCTCTTCACAGACGTATTCCTGCGGCCGCACATCGGGTCGCCAGTGGTAGACGCGCCGATAGCTGTAGGGATGTTCCAGAGTGACCGGATCCTCGACGGTCATGATGAGTTCGAGGGTTGAGCCATTGTCGATCTTGCGGTAGCGCTCGATCACGTGCTCCTGGGTCGAATGGCTGCTGCCCTCATCATCGATGAAGGTCTTGTCATTCAGTCCAATGGTGTCGACTACGAGCGTATCCCCTTCCCAGTGGGCGACCGAATCTCCGAGGAAGGTATGGGCGACATTCTTCGGGTGGTCGCGGTTCAGCCAGATGCGGCGCAGGTTGTGCGCCACCTCGTGCAGAAAGGTGATCCGCTCCGGGGTCTGCACGATCTCGATCGGATAGGGACTCTCCATGATCCGCGGCATCCCGTGCGGCAAGCACTGTGTCGAGGCATCAGCCTCGGGAGTACCGCGATTCTTGGCGCGGATGCGCCGCTCCAGAATGCGCATGTACTCGGGCTTCAGCGGCGGCTCGACGCCGGGCTCCGGCCCGAGCAGGTACTGATATCCGGCCAACCACCACACCCCGTTCAGGTCATGCGGATCAGGATTGCCGGGCGGCGTGCCCGGCGGAGCGTTGGCTGCGCCACGCAGTCCCGGCGTCAGGGCCAGGGTCGGATCGCCGCTGTTGTGCAGCGTCGTGGGCTGTGGTGCTGCCGACGCCGCGGCGGCGAGGGCGAGACCTGCGAGCGCGAGTGAGACCGATATGAGATTGCGCACGGGGCAGCTCTTTTGACTTGGCCGATAGCGGCCGTTGACTATACAAGGCAAGCGTAGCAGAGCAAAGCCAGTACGCGTGGCGCGTGTAGACTGGCACGTGAATGGCCACCTCAACAACCGGCCAGACAAGGGGTCGTCTTTGAATTTCGGAATACGAAAACAGCTGTGCGCGCTGAGTGTCGCCCTGAGTGTGGCGCTGGTCGCGCCCGGTGCGCGCTCGGCAACCAATGATGGCCCACCCTCCGGGGATCCGGCGCAGCTTTTCCTGCAAAACTGTGCCACTTGCCACGATCATCCCAAGGATCGCATCCCGCCCCGCGCCGTGATCGCGCGCCGCGCGCCCGATGAGGTGATGCAGATCCTCACGAATGGCTCGATGCGCGCTCAGGCGGCCGGCCTGAGCATGAATGACCGGGTGGGTATCGCCACGTATCTCACCGGCAATGCGCCCACCGGTCGCCTCGCGCCGACGCCGGAGACCAATCCGTGCCCAGCCGGTGCCGTCCCCGTCACGGATGCGGGCCCGGGCTGGAATGGCTGGGGTCGCAACCTCGCCAATACCCGCTTCCAGGATGAGCCGGGCGTCACGGCGGTGCAGGTGCCGCGGCTGAAGCTCAAATGGGCCTTTGGCTATCGTTCGACCTATGTGTACGGCCAGCCGACGCTGGTTGGGGGCCGCGTCTATGTGACGAGTTCCAGCGGCCGAGTGTATGCACTGGATGCGAAATCCGGTTGTACCTACTGGACCTACGATGCCGCGGCAGCGGTGCGCACCGCTGTGTCCATCGCGCGAGTCCACGGCGGCCTGCGCGCCTTGTTCGGTGATGACGCAGGCTTCGTCTACGCGCTCGATGCGGTCAATGGGAAACTGCGGTGGAAACGGCAGCTCGATACGCATCCGGCGGCCCGCATCACCGGAGCACCGGTGTTTTATGGCCAGCGCCTGTACGTGCCGATCTCCTCGCTGGAGGAGTTGTCCGCGCCCGCGCCGAACTACGAGTGTTGCAAGTTCCGCGGCAGCGTTGCCGCATTGGATCTGGCAACGGGCCGGGTGATCTGGCGCACCTACACGATCGCGCAGGCGCCGCATCCCTACCGCAAGAGTGCAACGGGCACCCAGCTGTATGGCCCGGCCGGCGGTTCGGTGTGGTCCGCGCCCACCCTCGATCCCAGCCATGATCTGCTGTATGTGGGCACCGGCAATTCCTACACGGATATCCCGACGCAGCACACCGATTCGATTCTCGCCCTGCGCATGAGCACCGGGGCCATCGCCTGGGCCAATCAGCTGCGACCAAAAGACAATTACATCGTGGGCTGTGACACGCCCCAAAGCGCCGGGACGGGCAACTGTCCCCATGCTCTGGGTCCGGACGTTGATTTCGGCACCTCGCCCATCCTGAGGCAGCTGCCCAACGGCGCGCGGCTGCTGATCACCGGTGAGAAATCCGGGCGCGTTTATGCCCTGGACCCTGCGACCGGGCAGGAGCGCTGGCACGCACAGGTTGGCGTGGGCAGCAGCTTGGGCGGCATCGAGTGGGGTGCCGCGGCGGATGCGGAACGGCTCTACGCTCCCGTATCCGATGCCGCCGCGACCCAGGGGCCGCCGGGTGGCCTGGTGGCCCTGCGGCTCAGCGACGGGCAGCAGGTGTGGCGGGTCGCACCACTGCCGCCCCGCTGCAGCTGGGGGACCCGCGGGTGCCTGGCCGCCCAGTCGCAGGCGGTTTCGGTGATTCCGGGGGTGGTGTTCTCCGGGTCGGAGGACGGCCATCTGCGCGCTTACGCGAGTGGCGATGGCCGGGTCATCTGGGATACGGATACCGCCCAGACCTACGCTACCGTCAACGGTGTGCCGGCCACCGGCGGGTCACTCGACAATGGCGGTCCCACCCTGGCCGGTGGCATTTTGTTCGTGAACTCCGGTTACGGACGCATTGTGGGCGAGCCTGGCAACGCGCTGCTGGCCTTCAGTGTCGACGGTCACTGAACACTGTTGAGCGGCTGACGATGAGGCGTCGGGATCCCATTATTGACCGTGCAGCACGGCAACCGTGCTGTGCACCATTCGCCCTTTGAGATGCTGGAATTGCCCCCACGTAGCTGTTGTAATCTCAACCCGCGTGAGCCATCCGCAAGGGTGGTAATGGCGTCGGGATCCCGTTTCGCGGCGCCCAGATGTGATTGAGGAAACTGCCGTTCCCGCAATCCCCAGGAGTTGTGCCCTTTGAGGTTTTGCCCGGCAAAACAAGCTCCGGATCGTTCCGGTCTGCTCCGGACTCTCATCGGTGTCGCGGTGCTGGCGGCTGCCGCGCAGCCTGTCCGGGTCAGCGCCACGCCGGCAACGCTCTCGGTTGCTGCAGAGCAGCATCTGGTGCAGCAATACTGCAGCGGCTGTCATAACTACGACGATTATGCCGGCGGGGTCGAATTCGAAGTTTTCGACGCCGGCAAGGCGCATGAGGATGCGAAGCTGACCGAGCGGATGGTCAAGAAGTTGCGCGCCGGAATGATGCCGCCGGCCGGCAAGCCCCGACCGGATTTCGACACCGAGCAGGCCTTTGCGACCTCATTGGAGAATGAGGTCGACGCCCATTCGAAGCCGAACCTGGCGATGCCGCGGCTGCACCGGCTGAACCGCTCCGAATACCAGAACACGGTGCGCGATCTGCTGGGCCTGGATATTGACGCAGCCCAGCTGCTGCCGGCCGACGATGTGAGCCGTGGCTTTGACAATCAGGCCGGCACGCTGACGTTTTCCCCGGCGTTGCTGGATGCCTATCTGTCTGCGGCTGGCCGCATCAGCCGGACCGCGCTGGGCACGGCGACCGCGACCACTCAGGCAACCTACCGCGTCGCCGATGACACCTCGCAGAGCTATCACGTGGAAGGACTGCCTTTCGGCACGCGCGGCGGCCTCAGCGTCGAGCACACCTTTCCCGCCGATGGCACCTACACCTTCAAGGTGTTTGCGGTGAACCTCGGCAACATGGGCAACTTCCGGCCCTTCGGCGAGATCCGCGGCGAGCAGCTGCTGGTTTACGTCGATGGGCGACGCGTCAGCCAGGTCGATTGGGACACGGCGTTGAACGTGACCCGCAATATCGAGGAGGAGGCGACCGGGCAGCTGAAGACGATCGATGTCACCTTGCCGCTGACGGCGGGCCCGCATCGGATCGGCGTGACCTACCTGGCGACCAACTATGCGCCGGGGTTGGACATGAACCACGCATTTGACCGCACCACCATCGAGACGGGTGGCCTGCCGGGTTTCACGTTCTTCCCGCATATCGGCCGGCTGCGCATCGATGGACCGGCACAGGCCAGCGCGGCCACCGACTCCCCGAGCCGTCGCCGCATCATGCGGTGCAAACCGGTGGCGGGGCAGGAAGATCGTTGCGCCCGACAGATCGCGGTCGAACTGGTGCGCCGCGGTTATCGCGGTTACGGCACCGATTCGGACGTGACCACACTGATGCGGTTCTTTGCCAACGGGCAGCGCAGCGGCGGCTTTGACACGGCTGTGGAATCGATGCTCCAGCGGCTGCTGGTCGATCCGAAATTCCTGTTCCGGGTGGAAACCGCGCCCCCGCACCTTGCCTCCGGCGCGGCCTACCATGTCAGCGACCTGGACCTGGCGGCGCGACTGTCATTCTTCCTGTGGAGCAGTATTCCCGATGACGAGTTGCTGCGCCTCGCAAACGCCGGCCAGCTGAGCAAGGACGAGGTCCTCAGGGCCCAGGTGCGCCGCATGCTGGCCGATCCGCGCGCCGAAGCATTGACCACTAATTTCGCGGATGAGTGGCTTGGCCTGCGCGCTCTGGCGACTCACGAACCGGTCGTTGACCAGTTCCCGGACTTTGATGACAACCTGAGGCAGGCATTCCGCCGCGAGGTCGAGCTGTTCTTCGCCAGCATGGTCACCGAAGACCGCAGTGCCCTTGATCTGCTGACGGCCAAGTACACCTTCGTGAATGGGCGCCTGGCGCAGTTCTACGGCATCCCGGGTGTGCGCGGCAGCTACTTCCGGCGCGTCGAACTGGATGACAGCCAAAGTGCGCGTGTCGGCCTGTTGGGCAAGGGCGCGCTGCTGATGATCACCGCGCAGCCAGGTCGTACCTCACCGGTGGTCCGCGGCAACTGGATCCTGCGCACCATGCTTGGTTCACCGGCTCCGGACCCGCCGGCGGATGTGCCGCAGCTGAAGCCCCACCCGGTGGATCCGGCCGGCAATGCCAGCCCGCCGACCCTGCGCCAGCAGATGGAGCAACACCACACCGATCCGGTTTGCGCGTCCTGTCACAAGATCATGGAACCGATCGGGTTCGCGCTCGAGCCCTTCGATGCCGTCGGGCATTGGCGGACACAGGATGGCGCTCGCCCGATTGACGCGCACAGCCAGCTGTACGACGGCACGTCCGTGGATGGACCGGCGGGCGTGCGTGCCTTCCTGCTGCGCCACCAGGAACAATATCTGCGCAATGTCACCCAGGCACTGATGACCTATGCGTTGGGACGCGGTATCGAGTATGACGACATGCCGATGGTGCGCAGTGTGCTGCATACGGCGGCGCGCGATGACTATCGGTTCAAGGCTTTGATCGAAGCAGTGGTGATGAGCGATCTGTTCCGCATGAATGTTGCCTTTGGAACCGGCGACAAGGGCGCGACGCTGCATACGCAGGTGAATGGGCCGGCCGGTGGCACGACTGCAGCTACGGCGAGCACCAGCGCGCTTGACCCGGGAAACTGAAGGAGCTGAGTTTGTTTTTCCTGACCAACAAGAAGTTGCCGCGGCGCACGTTTCTGCGCGGCCTTGGTACCACGCTCGCTTTGCCGCTGCTGGAGTCGATGCTGCCGACTCGTGGCGCGGTCGCGGCGCAGAAGCAGATCGTGCCCACCCGCTTCCTCGGTGCCTTCGTGCCGCACGGGATTGCACCCGGGCACTGGATTCCGGAAAGCAGCGCACCGGGATTTGCCTTCCCCTATGTGTATGAGCCTCTGCAGCCGTTCCGCAAGCACGTGGTGCTAACCAGCGGCATGTGGTCGAAGTCATCCGAGAATCCCCCCGGCGTCACCGGCGCCGATCACTTCGTCGCAGCCGCATTCCTCACCTGCCAGAAGCCGAAGAAAACGACCGGTGCGGACATCGAAGTGGGCACCTCCGTGGACCAGGTGATCGCTGCGAAAATCGGCACGGAAAACCTGCTGCCCTCGGTGCAGCTGGCCGTCGAGGACCCGGGCGCGAATTCCAGCAACTGTGGCGAGGGCTACAGTTGCGTCTATACCAACACGATCTCCTGGGAGTCGCCGACACGGCCGCTGCCCATGGAGATCAACCCGCAGACGCTTTTTGAACGCATGTTCGGCGATGGCAGTTCTCCGCAGATGCGCAAGATGCGGCGCGAACGCCAGGCCAGCATCCTGGATTCCGTGAACGGCAGCCTGCGCGACATCATGACGCAGGTCCCGCATGGCGATCAGCTGCGGCTGGAGCAATATGCCGACGATGTTCGGGAGGTCGAGCGTCGCCTCGACATTGCCGCGCGCGCCTCGACCGACGCGCCGAACATGACCATGCCGTACGGGGTACCGGAATCCTTTCATGAGCACATCCAGGTGCAATGGGATCTGCTGGCGCTCGCCTATCAGACCGACATCACGCGCGTCGCCACGATGCTGTTCGCGCGCGATCTGACCAGTCGCACCTTTCCGGAGAGCGGCACGAACTCCAGTTTCCATGGCGTCTCGCATCACGCTGAGGATCCCGGCCAGATCGCGCTCCTGGCAAAGATCAATCGCTATCACGTGCAGATGCTCGCCTACCTGGTCCAGAAGCTCGATTCGATGCCGGAAGGGGATGGCACCGTGCTGGACCACTCGTTGATCCTGTTCGGTTCGAATATGGGTAATTCGAACCAACATCTGCACTATGACACGCCGGCCGTGCTGATCGGCGGGGCATCCGGGCGCCTGAAGGGCGATCGGTATCTGCCCTATGCCAGCCGCACCGTGCCAACGGGTAATTTGATGCTGAGCATTCTGAGAATGTTTGACGTTCAGGCGGAGCGTTTCGGTGACAGCACCGGGCCGCTCGAGGATATTTGAAATGGATATTTCCTTGTATGGAACCAGGGGGAGTTGCGATGAGAATTAGGTCAGTGTTGGGTCTGCTGCTGGTACTGAGCATCTGGGGTGGGGCCGCTTCGGCGCATCACTCGTTCGCGATGTTTGACGCTACCCAGACAAAGACTCTGGTAGGCACCGTGAAACAGGTGCAATGGACCAACCCGCACATCTGGGTGCAGGTCATGGTGAAGGATGAGAAAACCGGCGCCGCCGCGGAGTGGTCCATTGAGGGTGGCAGCCCGAATGGCCTGACGCGTCAGGGCTGGCGGCGTACCTCCATCAAGGAGGGCGATGCGATCGAGATCACCATCCATCCGCTCAAGGACGGTACCAACGGCGGCAGCATGATGAAGGCGATGGTCAACGGCCAGCCCGTCGGCGGCGCCCCGCGTTGAGAGTGACCGCGGCGTGAAGGCACTGCGACTTGCCCTGGTCGCAAGCGTCGTATCCTGCGCGACGCAAGGTGCGATCGCGTCCGCTGCTGCACTGGACAATGTCGTAGCCGCCAGTGTCACTGCGCCAGCGCCGCCGAGCGATGTCGCGGATGCCGTCATGCAGCGCGATGCCGCGCGCCTGCAGGCACTGCTGAAGGCCGGCAGCGACGTGAACGCGCCGCAGCCGGATGGCAGCACGCCACTGCACTGGGCAGCCTACGAGGGGGACGCACACCTCGCCGCGGTGCTGCTGGCGGCCGGTGCCCACCCGAACGTCGCAACCGACACGAAAATGACGCCGCTGCTGCTGGCCTGTGAGGCCGGCAAGCCGGAGCTGGTGGAGGAGCTGCTGCGCCGGGGTGCGGATCCGAACCAGACGCTGGGCGGCGGGGAGACCCCGTTGATGATGGCCGCGCGCACCGGTAGCGTGCCGGTGCTGAAGCTGCTGCTGGCGCGTGGCGTGAATGTCGATGCTCGTGAAGTAAAGCGCGGCACGACCGCACTGATGTGGGCCGCGGACAATGGCAATACGGAGGCCGTACGGTTCCTGCTGTCGAAGGGAGCGGATCTGAGCGCGCGCTCGGGCACCACCGATCCGGGGCGCAGGCCGTACCTCGCGCAAACGGGCCGGGAGCGCATTGCAGAGTTCGCCGGCGGATATGGCCTGGCCGGCCGCGTTGAGAAGCAAGATGCCTCTCCGGCCGAACAGCTCGCGGCCGCGAAGCTGGTGGCCGAGCAGATTGCGACTGCCAAGAAGGTGCTGGAGGACCACCCGCTGCCCAAACCGTCGCCGCCGAGCAAGATCAGGTGGGGTGGACTGACACCGCTGATGTTTGCGACCCGGCAGGGGGATATGGCCACCGCCAAAGTACTGGTGGAGGCGGGAGCGGATGTCAACGAAACCAGCTCATTCGGCTGGACGGCGCTGCTGGTGGCCACGCAGAACAAGTACTACAAGCTCGGCGAATACCTGTTGCAGCATGGCGCCAAACCGAACATTGCCAACGGCGGCGGCTGGACCCCCCTGTACATTGCGACCGACAATCGCAATATCGAAGGCGGCGACTATCCGGTGCGCAAGCCCGACATGGATCACCTGGATTTCATCAAGGAGCTGCTGGCGGCCGGTGCCGATCCGAACCTGCGGATGCACTCCAGCACCGAAACCCGCACGGTGTTCACCAATCAGTGGTTGGTCGAGAACGGCGCGACCCCGTTCCTGCGCGCCGCGCAGTCCGGGGACCTGGTGCTGATGAAGCTGCTGCTCGACCACGGCGCGGATGCGACGATCAACACCGACTACAATGTGACGCCGCTGATGGTGGCCAGCGGCATCGGCTGGGTCGAGGGCGTCACCTATGAGTGGTCGCCGCAGCAAACACTCGAAACTGTGAAATTTCTGCTCGATCATGGCGCCGACGTGAATGCGCAGGACACCGAGGACCTGCGCACGGCATTGATGGGGGCGGCCCACAAGGGCAGGAGTGATGTCATTGAGCTGCTGGTCCAGCACGGCGCGGACCTGTCCTTGCACGATATCGGCAGCCGCGACACGGTGCACGGCCTGGCGGGAGTCTCCTGGCAGGCGATCGACTATGCCGATGGCCTGGTGCGCGTCGGCGTACAGTCTTCGATTCCCCATCCGGAGACGGCTGCGCTGCTGCGCAAAATGATGAAGGAGCGCGGCCTGGCCGTGCCGCCTGAAGGCCGCACGCTGGCCTCTATCTGCATAACCGACATCTGCAAGGCCGACGCCGCCAGCCGGGCGCAGTAGCCGAGGTTGGCGCGCTGCCCCTACATTTTGTGGGTGTCCAGGCAGACGTTTTCACGCAGGCTCATTCCCGGCTGACGCTTCAGGGTCAACTTCGTCGTCCACGGCGCGGTGTAGAAGTCCGGATCCGTGATGATCACTGATGCATTGATGGTCGAAGGATCGCTCAATACATAGCGCTCCTGCACCGTCAGCTTCTCGCCGTGCGGCAGTCCGGTGTAGTCCAGCCACGTCAGATCATTGAAGCCCACGCTGTCGATGACGAGTGTCTTGCCCTCAAAGTGCGCTCCGGAATTCCCGAGATAGGTGGGATCCACATCCTCCGGCGCCGGCGCCTTGTCCCAGTAAATGTTGCGGAACGTATGGTTGGCCTCGTGCACGAAATTCAGATTGCGCGTGGTCTGCAGGATCAGGAAGGGATACGGCGCCAGCAGCAGGCGCGGGATGCCGTGCATCAGGCAGCTGGAGATTGGATCAATCTTGGGGTCGCCGCTCTTCAATGCCGCCTGGCGCTTGGCGTATTCGGCCTTGCCCGCGGCATTGAGCGGGGGTTCGCCACCGCTGGCGGTGAGCAGATGGCCACCGGGCTTAGAATTGGCCCACTTGCCCGTGAAATTGGGGGTGCCCGCGGCCGGCTGCTCAAACACCGGCGCGGTGTCGGTCGTTGCGCCTGCATCCGCTGCCGAGAATACCGGCGCGCTGACCAGCGCGGCCGGCAAAACAGCCAGACACATGACGGTGAGCAGGCCGCGACCGCGCACCGATCCGTTGCGATTGTGCTTTGTCATCACTTGGCCACCGAGATGCCATTCACGGGCGCATTGCGATTGTTCTCCTCGCAGGAGTATTCGGCGATGTGTATGTCGCCACGCCACGGATACAGTCGTTCGGCGGTCCAGGGCTTGGTGAAGTGCTCGGGGTCCTCGATCGTAATGAGGTTGCGGATTTCGACCCCGCCGTATTTATTGGTGAACTTGGTCATGCGCTCGGTGGTCTTCAGCTGCACGCCATGCGAGAGCGACTCCTCGTCGATCTGCGTGCGGTCATTGAAATGATCGGTGACCACGACCAGCGTATCCCCCTCCCAGTGGCCCACGGAGTAACCCAGGAAGGTTCGCGGGGTATCAGCCGGCACGGGCTTGCCATCCATATGGATGAAGCGCACGTTGTGGGCCACCTCGTGCAGGATCGTTATCAGACCGGGCGCGTACACGAACTCGATCGGGTACGGTGAGGCCATGAGCCGCGGAATGCCGTGTGGAAAGCATTGGGTCGGCGCATCGGCGATCGGTGTACCGGCCTTTTCCATGTCCAGGTGATGCTGGCGGCTGGCCGCCTCGAGCGGGGTCATCGGCAGCAGGCTCGCCGACTGGGCCGGGGACATGGGCCGATCCGTGATGGGACGGAAGGTGCGGTCATAGCCGCGAGTCCACCACACGCCGGAGAAGTCGCGCGGATCGCTCGGAGCGGGGTTCTTGTTCCACAGCGCCGCCGCGTCGGCATTGCGCTTGTCCTGGGCCGCGGCGCGCGCGGCAGGGTCGCCGCCCTGGGGAGGACCCTGAGGTGGAGCGCCTTCCTGTGCAAAGGATGCCCCCCAGAGGAGCGCGCAACTGACCGCCAGCCATGCCGATCGACGCATGTTTTCCCCCTTACAAAAGCACCTGGAGTATACCGCAAACAAATCAGGCGATTACCGCGGTTGCCGGATCAACTGTGCAGCCAGTGATGTCCGGGTGGCAGGGCGGCAGGCCACGCGGCCACCAACTGGGGGAACGCCCTGCGATGGGCGGCGCCCGGCCGAGTCCCTGCAGCGTGGCCGCCGCAGCCCGGGACACCGTGGCCAGTGCACCAGCGCAGAGTGTGACCGCCCGCACAAAGCGCAGCAGGAGGCGACCTCGCGGCATCATGCCAATGGTAACCGTGCGCTCATACTAGCGTACCGTGCCTGGACCCCCGTGCGTGAGGGGAACCATATTTGATACACGTGGGGGAAATTGATGTTCAAACAGTTCTGCATGGCGAGTGTACTTGGCGCCTGCGCCGCCATTACCGGCTGCGCGACCATTGTGCACAACGGGCCAAGGCAAATTTCTGTCGCGTCCACGCCGCCCGGTGCAAAGGTCTCCATATACGATCGATCCAATAACCTCGTGCAAGTCAGCACCACCCCATTTCTCGCCACGCTCCCCACGAAATTCGGCTATTTCAAGGGCCAGGAATATCGATTGGTGTTCGACCTGCCCGCCTATGCGACTGCCGAGGTGCATCTTCAATCCACGGTGAGTCGTTGGTATTTCGGGAATTTCCTGTTTGGTGGCCTGCTTGGCCTGGTCATCGTCGATCCGTCCACGGGCGCCATGTACAATCTGACGCCGCAGAAGATCGAGCAGCCGCTCACTGCCTCGCAGGCGGCAATCATTGGCAATTGAGCAAGCGGATCAGCTCATCCGTCGACAGTACATCGCCGAACAGAAACGCCATGTTTTCCAGTGTTGCATTGTGGGCGGCATCCGTCAGCGCCGCATTGGCGTCCGCAACGAAGAGGATCTTGTAGTTCATCTGCATGGCATCGCGGGCGGTGGATTCGCAGCAGCAGTTCGATAAGGTTCCGCTGATGATCAGGGTGTCGATGCGGTGAGCCTGCAGAATTTCGTGCAGCGCACTGGCGCCGGGGACAAAGGCACCGAAGCGGAACTTCTCGACCTTCTCATCACCCTCCGCCACCTCAAGCCGGGGCCACAATTGCCAGTAGTGCGCATCGCGCCTGAACGCCTCGGTCAGCGTCGTGCCGCTCTCAGGGCTGTGCAGATGGGCGAACCAGTTCGACCAGCTGGCGCGGGAGTGTGCATCCACCGTCATGCGCAGGAAGAAGTTCTTGCCGCCATGGGCGCGCACCGCGGCGCTGATCCGATTGACGTTCGGGACGATTTCGCGGGCGATCGGCACCTCGACCGGCGCGCCGGGTTCCATGAAGCCATTTTGCATGTCCACGATGATGTGCGCGGTGCGCCGCAAGTCCAGCTGCTGGTAGGGGTGCAGCGTCCCGCGCTGCGCCTCGATCATTTTCACCACATCGGCCGATAGGGCAATCTTGTGCATGGGGGCTCCTTGCACCGCACATCGGTTGCTAGTGCAACACGGAAGCGCCAAAACTGTAAAGCTACGCTCCGGGGCGTGCGCATGATCTATCATGCGCGACGAGCAGAAAAAGCCTGTGTGGTGTGCCTGTAGAGGGGGTCGATATGTCACAACGCCCGTCTGATTTGCTGGGAAGGCGCGCATTTGCCATCGAAATGCGCACACTGTTGCTGCTCGGTCTGGCCTGGGGCTTCGCCTACTGGGACCGGATGTCGGTCACCTTCCTCTCGCCGTTCATCGTTCCGGAGCTGCATCTCACCAATTTCGAATTGTCGGCGCTCCCAGCGGCGCTCGCATTTACCTGGGCCATCGGTGCGTACCTGATCGGCTTCTGGTCCGACCGCACCGGAGCCCGCAAGCCATTTCTGCTCGGGGCGCTGGTGGTGTTCTCACTGTGCTCGGTGCTCTCCGGACTCGCCAACTCGTTCTGGACGCTGTTCGCGGCCCGACTGGTGATGGGTGCCGTTGAAGGGCCATTCCTGCCGATCTGCCTGGCGATACTGGCCGCGGTCACCGCCGAAAGGCGGCGGGGCTTGAACGCCGGGATTACGCAGAATTTCTTCGGATCCGTCATTGGGACCACGCTTGCGCCGCTCGCCCTCGTGCCCCTGGCACTCGCCTACTCATGGCACGTGGCATTTTTCCTCTCCGGTGTGCCCGGCCTGATCCTGGCATTGCTGATCTGGTGGTTGGTGGACGAGCCGCCCCGGGCTGCCGTGTTATCGGCGGCGCAAATGGCGAAGGAACCATCCGCCTCGATCTGGGCCATGTTGGCCAATCGCAATATCGCGCTGTGTTGCGGCATCAGCATTCTGATGGTCGGCTCGCTGGTCATCGGCTCTATCTTTCTGCCGCAATACCTCACCAGTGGAATGGGCCTGTCCCCGCAGGTGATGGCGCGGATCATGGCCGTCCTTGGTTTCTGTCCTGCCGTCGGCGGGGTCCTGGGTCCTTGGGTGTCCGACCGGTTTGGGCGACGGCCGGTCATGATCGGGTTCTGTGCGCTGATGGCGCTGTGCCCCGTGGCCGCTCTGACGGTGCACGGCTCGGTCGTGGTGATGACTGCGCTCATGGCCGTCAGCTGGATTGGCGCCGGCTCGTTTCCACTGTTCATGGGTGTGGTGCCGGCCGAAACCCTGTCTTTTAGACGTGCGGCAACCGCCATGGGGCTCGTAATCGGCGTGGGCGAGATTGGCGGTGGGGTCTTAAGCCCGCTCGTGGCAGGCAAGCTCGCCGATCTGTTCACCCTGACGGCGCCACTGGTGTTCGAGGCCGTCATACCCTTGATTGCCGTCGTGCTCGCGCTTGGGCTGCGCGAGACCAATCCGCGTTTTGCCGGCCAGGCAGTGGTGCAGATCGCTTGATTCGCGGTTCGGGACTGGCAACAATGATTTTGCTGAATCTAACGACGAGGGGGGATCTTCATGAAGCACTGGGGGAGTCACGCGCGCTGCGGCGCCATGGCCGCGGCGGTCGCGCTGGGCACGACCGTCTTTGCCTCGATGGTTCCGGTGAACCGTGCGGTGGCGGAACAGCCGGCCACGACGCTGCAGACGCTGCTCGACAAGCAGCAGATCCAAGACATGCTTGCCGATTACTACACGCACCTGGGCAAAGGCGGCAGTGATTTTGGGAGTTACTACCTTCCCGATGGCGTGATTGACGTGAACGGCCTGAAGGGACAGGGCGAAGCCGCCATCAAGGACGTCTACCTGAAGATCGCGGCCGGCACGCCAAAGCGACCGGGAACTTTCCGCATGCTGCTGACAAACGTCACGGTCGTGGTCAATGGCAATACGGCTACGGCAGAGACGTTGTGGACCGGGATCAATTCACCGACCAAGGCGGGGCCACCACAGTTTGTTGAGCAAGGCACGGAACGCGACGATCTGGTGAAGGTCGGCGGTCACTGGTTTTTCAAGCTTCGCGTGATCACCAGTAACGCGGGTCTGCAGGCAATGTTCGCAAAACTGCCCAAGAATCCATAGTTGACAAGGGAGCGGCCCGACGTGACGGAAAAGGTCTGGTTCATCACCGGGACATCCCGCGGCTTCGGTCGCGTCTGGGCGCAGGCGGCCCTGGCGCGAGGCGACAAGGTTGCCGCCACCGCCCGCGACCTGAAGACGCTCGCGCCGCTGCTCGAGCCTTACCCGGACAGCGCCATGTCGATCACCCTCGATGTGACTGACCGCGCCGCCGTGTTTCGGGCCGTCAAACAGGCACACCAGAGGTTCGGCCGCCTCGATGTGGTGGTGAACAATGCCGGCTATGGCCTGTTCGGCGCGATCGAGGAACTCAGCGAGGCTGATGCGCGCGCGCAGATCGAGACCAATCTGTTCGGCGCGCTGTGGGTGACCCAGGCCGTGCTGCCCATCCTGCGGGCGCAGGGGTCGGGCCATATCCTGCAGATATCCTCGATCGGCGGCGTCAATGCCTTCCCGACCGTCGGCATGTATCACGCCTCGAAATGGGGACTGGAAGGGTTCAGCCAGTCCCTGGCCGCCGAAGTTGCCGGTTTTGGCATCAAGGTGACGCTCGTGGAACCCGGCGGCTACGCCACGGACTGGGGCGGTGTCTCGGCCACCCGCTCAGTGGACATGCCGGAATACGCCGGCGCGCGTGCCGCGGTGGCGGCAATACGCGGTAGTTTCAAGCCCGGCGATCCGCAGGCAACTCCCGCTGCGATCCTGAAGGTGGTCGATGCGACCGAACCGCCGCTGCGGATATTCCTCGGGACGACGGGCCTGCCGATGGCGCGCGCGGAGTTCGCCAAGCGACTTCAGGTCTGGGAGCAGTGGAACGACGTGGCCGTCGCGGCACAAGGCGACTACCAGCGGCGGACATGACCGCAGCCGTCATGTCCGCGCGCCACGGAATGTGCGGTGGCGTTACTTGCCCTCGACGATGGCCTTCATATTGGCCAGTGCACCGGTGAAGGCCTTGGTGCGACCGTCGCGATCCTTGGTTTTCGCTTCGTCGCTGGTCTGCGCCGCCTGGTCCCAGATCAGATTGTAGAGAATTTTTGATTTGCCCTTGCCATCTGCGACCACCTCCAGCGTGCCGTGGTAGAGGATGGTCGTGTTCGGCTGGGTATAGGTATAGGAGTGGGCTGTCTTGGCCACCATGACTTCATCCACTCCGTTCTTGCCAAAGGCCAGATGACGGACTGACCCGACCTCACCGGTACCCGAAGTAAGGGTGCACGGAGCCTTTAGCCAGGCTTGAATGTCGCAGAACCCACCGATCTTCTTCCACACCACATCCACCGGCGCATCGACGGCGGTGTTGAGGTTGACGACCGCGTAGTCGGCGGCGGGTGCGCTGCTATCGGCCGCGGATGCGCCAGCTGAGAACAGCGCGATGCCAAGCACGCCTGCGGCAAGCAGGCCTTTTGATCTGAAGGTCATGAGACTTCCCCCGGGGTTGATTTGCGTTCAGCGCCGCATCATGCCGGGGCCGGCGGCAAGAGTCACCCTTATGGCACCAGGCGGGAAGTTAACCGCCCGCAGGGTCGGCCCATCCCAGGCCCAGACTCTTCTGCAACGCGACATAGTCCTGGGTGAGCTCGGCCAGAGCCTGCTGATAGCTCAAATCCGCCTGCGTGCGCCGCGTATCAGCATCCAGCACATCGGTCGTGGCGGCGGTCCCGCCGCGAAGTCGCAGTTCGGTCAGTCGGTAGGATTCCTGCGCCGAGGCGCGCGCCAGAGCAAGGTCGGTGACGGCATCGCGCTGCTGACCGTACCGGGCCAGCGAGGTCTCGGCATCGGCGAGGGCATTGAGTACCGTCTGGCGATAGTTCGCTTCGGCTTCATCCCGCGCCGCGTTGGCCTGCGTGACGCGCGCGCGATTGCGCCCGAAATCCCAGGGTGTCCACTGCAGCAGGGGTCCAGCCAGGTATGTGAAGTTACCGCTATTGAACAGGTCTTGCGGGTGGGTGGCCGCAAAGCCGACGGTGCCGAGAAGATTAACCTTGGGGAATTGCGCGGCCACACTCTGGCCGACGGCAGCGGTGTGCTGCGCCAGCTGGCGCTCCGCGATCCGGATATCGGGCCTGCGACGCAGCAGCGCGGCCGGATCGCCGATGTTGGTGGTGGCGGGCGGGGCCGGTACCGGTCCGACATTGGCCAGTTCGGCATCCAATGCGCCGGGCGCGCGGGCGGTGAGGGCGGCCAACCGGTTCAGCTGTTCGCTGATGCTGGCGCGGATGGCGGGCAGCATGGCGCGCGTGGTATCCAGCTGGTTGGTCACGCGTACCACATCCAGATCAGTCGCAGCGCCGCCCGCGCGGCGCAGCTTCATCAGCTCGACGAGATGCGCTTCGATGTCGATGCTCTGCTGGGTCAGCGTCAGACGCTGTCGGGCATCACACAGTGCGATGTATGACTGGGCAACCTCGGCGGTGAGGCTGACGATGGCATCGCCGACACTGGCCTGCGAGGCATCGACGTTAGCCGCAGCCCCTTCGACGGCGCGCCGATTGCCGCCAAAGAAATCCAGCTCCCATGTGGCATCGAATCCGACGACATATAGATTCAGGCCGCCGCCACTGGAGCTGCTGCTGGAATTGCCCGCGCCCGTGGAGCCTGAACCACCCGAACTGGAACTGCCGCCGAGCAGCGAGCTGATGTTGGCCGTGCGCAGGTAGGCCGCCGAGCTGCCGATATTGGGCAGGCCGTTTGCCGTCTGCTGGCGCAGGTTTGCGCGCGCCTCACGCACCCGCGCCCGGGCAACATCGACCCCGGGGTTGGTGGCGAGCGTCTCCTCGATGAGATGGCTCAGTTCCGGGTCGCTCAGTGCTGTCCACCACTGTGCCGCCGGTGCCGTTGCGGTGGAGCTGCCATCGGCTCGCACGAACGTCTTGTCCGTGGCGGTGACCGGGGGGGCGCCGTGATAGTCCGGTCCGACGGTGCAACCGGCCACGCACAGCGCGATGCCGGCGGTGAGTACGCAGTTCTTGAAGGATGACATGGCTTAGGTGCGCAGCGGTTGATTGATTGGTTTCGGCGAACGCAGCATGAGCAGCAACGGCATCATCACCAGCAATCCCACGCCGAGTATCCAGAAGCAGTCCGAAAAGGTCATGACCATGGCCTGCTGGTGAATCTGGCCTGCCAGCGAGGCGATCGCCGACTTCTGCCCCAGCGCCACATCGCCCGACTGGGCGGCAAAGATGGCGCCCTGTTGGGCAAGCCGGTCCTGGAGCAGCACCGAGTTCGCATTCACGGATTCACGTATCGCATCCGCGTGAACCTCGGTTCGCCGGTCGATGAACACGCCCAGCAGCGCCAACCCAATCGTGCCGCCAAGGTTGCGTGCCATGTTGAACAGGCCGGCGGCATCGGCCGTGTCGGTACGGGCAACGGCTCCGACGGAGATCTGGTTCAGCGGCATGAACGAGAAGATCTGCCCGACGCCGCGCAGCAGTTGTGAGGCGATGAAGTCCGAACCGCTGGATTGGGCAGTCAGATGAATATCAATGAAGCAGCTCGCCGCAAAGCACAGCAGTCCGAAGCCAACCACGAGCTTGATGTTGCCGATGCGCAGGATCCGGGGCAACACGGGCATCAGTGCGAAAGCGGGCAGGCCGGAGAGTGCCAGAATCCGTCCGGACTGGAAGGCGTTGTAGCCGGCCACGCCGCTGAGGAACTGCGGCAACACGTAGAGGATATCGTAGAGCACCATGCCAACCGTAATGATGATCAGGATTACGCTGGCATAGGTCGCGTTGTTGAGCAGCCGCAGCTTGAGCACGGGCCGCTTGCTGGTGAACTGCGTGATGCCCAGCGTTGCAAGGCCCAGCACGGCGAACACGGACAGCGTGCATATGAGGTTTGAATCAAACCACTGATCGCGCTGGCCTTCCTCCAGCACGATGGTGAGGCAGCTCAAGCCAATGGACATGCCGATGATGCCGGGCCAGTCCGCCTCAACCAGCTCATGAATGCTTGCCTTCTGGTGTGGCACGCCGATCAGCAGCAGGCTGATCAGGCCAACGGCCACCGGAATGTTGATGAAGAAGCACCACTGCCAGCTGCCGTTCTCAGTCAGCCAGCCGCCCATCACCGGTCCCATCAACGGACCCAACAGGACGATGAGCCCGAACATCGTCATACCGACCGGTATCTGATGCGGCGGCAGGCGCGTGCGGACAATGGTCTGCGCGGTCGGAATCAACGCGCCACCAAAGAAACCCTGGCCGACGCGACCGATCACCATTGTCGGAAGGTCGTGACTGGCGCCGCACATGATGGAGAAAAGGGTGAAAGCGACGGCGCACGTGAGCAGCAGAGTGCGCATGCCAAGCAGGCGCGACAGCCAGGCGGTGAGCGGAATCATCACCACTTCGCTCACCAGGTAGCCGGTGGCGATCCACGTGCCTTCGGTTCCGGTCGCGCCAATCTCACCCTGGATCTGCGGCAGCGCGGAGTTGGTGATCGAGATATCGAGGGTCGCAATCAGCGCGCCCAGTGCGCCGGCAAAGACCGCAATCCAGTCCTGCGTTGTCGCATTGGGCTCTGCATGCGTCACTTTGCTTTTGGCCGGGCTCATGACTATTGGCCGTCGGCGCGGGTATCGATGTCGACTCTGACCGAAAGGCCGGGGACAAGCCGAGCCGCGACTTCCTTGGATGGAATGAGCTTGATACGCACCGGAACGCGCTGCACGATCTTGATGAAATTACCGGTCGCGTTTTCGGGCGGTAACAGGGCGAACTGCGCTCCGGTGCCCGGAGCGAAGCTTACGATCGTGCCGGGGATGGCCGCATCCCCGATCGCATCCACCTGCACCTGCGCTTTCTGGCCGATCTTCATCCGGCGCACCTGGGTCTCCTTGTAATTGGCGACCAGGTATACGTCCTGCACGGGCACCACCGACATCAAGCGCGTGCCGGGTTGCACGAACTGACCGACCTGGGCGGTCTTGTCGCCAATCCGACCGTCGATGCTGGCACGTACGATGGTGTCGTCGAGATTGAGCTGCGCGGTGTTCGAGGCGGCCTTGGCGCCTTCCAGCTGGGCGCGAACCTGATTCATCTGGCTGCGCAGCGTCACGAGCTGGCGCTCGGCCACTTTGACGTTGGCCTCGGCACCCAGCACTGATGCGGCGCCCTGGTTGCGCTCATTGACGGCCTGCGCATAGCGCTCGTCGGTCTCCACCCCTTGATCGCGCAGACCCTTGTAGCGATCGGCTTCGTCGCGGGCGAACTTGGCATTTGCTTGGGCGCCGACCAGCTGCGCGCGCGCTTGCTCCACCGCCGCCTCCTGCTGGGCGATCTGGCTTTGCGCGGCCTGAATGTCCGCGCTGCGGGCATCTACCGTCGCCGCCTGCTGATTCAGCACCGCCTTGTAGTTGCGCAGATCGATACGCAGCAAGGGATCGCCGGCCTTGACGACCTGGTTGTCCACCACGTAGATCTGCTCGATATAGCCATCGACGCGGGGCGCCACGGTGACCGTGTCGGCCCGCAGATAGGCATCATCCGTCGACTCAATATAGCGGCCGTACACCAGCCAGCGCACGCCGAAGGCAATACCGATGAGCGCCACGACGGCGAGCACGATGAAGACCACGGTGCGAATCCGCCGATTGCCATCACCATTGGTCGAGGTCTGGGCCGGGGGGTTAGCGGGAGCTGGCGCATCAGCCATGGCAGATCCTGTCAAAGTATTCCGAGCGTTAGATGTTGTCCGACTGGAACTTTTGTGTCAAGTGGAATACATTACGCGCCGAGGAGGAACCCGATGCCCATGACCCGGATCAAGCGCCGTCACCCCGAGGACGGCGGGTATGCCAGAGGCGAGGAGACGCGCGCGCGCATCGTGACTACGGCACTGCGTGTATTCGGCGAGGAGGGCTTCAACAAGGCCTCGACCCGCCAGATCGCCGCCGATGCCGGGGTGAATCCCCCGGCGCTACAGTATTACTTCGGCGGCAAGGAAGGTCTGCACCGGGCCTGTGCGCAATTCATCACCGATCGGGTGATGGCAGTGGTCGCGCCCGCGCTGAGCGCGGCGCGGCAGATCAAGCGCCACACGCAGCGCGCGCAGGCCATAGAGGCCTTGTGCGGGCTGCTCGATGCGATGGCGGATGCCCTGGTGGCGGCAGGTTCGGAGAGCTGGAGCCGGTTCATCACCCGCGGCAAAGCCGACGGCGCGGGTCCGGCCATGGGCATGCTGCGACAGAACGTTGCCATGCCCATTATGCTCACCGTGGCACAGTTGATTGCCGTTGTGACGGACGCCGACCCCGCCGATGAGCTCATCCGCGTCAAGGCTGCGGCCATCCTGGGGCAGATCTCGACCTTCCTGACCAACCGGGAGAGCACAATGGAGGCGCTGAACTGGACCGATTTCGATGCGCAGCGGCTGCAGATCATCAAGACCGTTGTGCGGGAACATACCCGCGCGATACTGGGTGTCACCGGGTCGCGGCGGCGCTCAACAGGAGAATCTCGATGAAGCTGTTCCGTCATGGCGCGAAAGGCCAGGAAAAGCCGGGCATCCTCGATGCCCAGGGTCGGCGCCGCGATCTGTCGGGGGTCATTGCCGATATCAATCCGCAGCTGCTGGCATCAGGGTTTGTCGCGCTCCAGGATGTGAACACCGCAAGCCTGCCGGAGGTTCCGGCCGTGGCGCGGTTCGCGGAACCGGTGGGCGCGGTCGGCAAGTTCGTCTGCATCGGCCTCAATTACCGCGACCATGCCGCCGAAGCAAAAATGAAGATCCCGGCCGAGCCGATCATCTTCATGAAGGCGACTTCGGCCATCATGGGGCCGAATGACCCGGTGGTGATGCCGCCGCAGTCCCGGAAGTCGGATTGGGAGGTCGAGCTCGGCATCATCATCGGTCAGGAGGCCCGCTACGTACCGTTGGAGCGCGCGCTCGATTTCGTGGCGGGTGTGTGCGTGTGCAACGATCTGTCGGAGCGGCATTTTCAAACCGAGCGCGGTGGTCAATGGGACAAGGGCAAGGGTTGCGACACCTTTGGTCCGTTCGGACCTTACCTGGTGACCCTGGATGAAGCCGGCGACCTCGACAGTCTGCATCTGTGGCTGGACGTCAATGGCGAGCGGATGCAGAACGGCAGCACCGGGGACATGATTTTCAATGTGCCGTTCCTGGTGCACTACGTGAGTCAGTTCATGAGTCTGCAGCCCGGCGACATCATCAGCACCGGCACGCCTGCCGGAGTGGGCATGGGCCGCAATCCGCCGGTGTTCCTGCAGGAAGGGGATGAGATCCACTTGGGCGTTGATGGCCTCGGTGAGCAGCGCCAGCAGGTCAGGCGTTATCCAGCGCCCTGATGCTTAGGTTTCCGCAGCATCAGCGACGCACGTAGCGACGCTCGCCGGATACCGGGTCGTATTGAACGTCCATTTCCTCGCCGCTGATCGGGTCGGCGAATTTCTCCGCGGTTTGCTGCCACCGGGCGTGGCGGGGGCCGGCGCCGGTTCGATAGCGCCAGCGCTCGAACGCGGTGCCGACGAAAATCAGAGCGCCCGCGATCAGCAGCTGCAACCCCGGGCTCCACACCCGCAGGCACAGCAGCCACAGGCCCGCCACCGCCAGCAGCAGCGCGATTCCCAGCACGATCTTGCGCAGCATCACCTTCAGGCAACCGGGTCGATGATCACGGCGGTGCCATAGGCCACGATTTCGCTCATCGTCTGGCCCATTTCGGACGAATCAAAGCGCATCATCACGATGGCATTGGCGTGCATGAGGGTGGCGTTCTTCACCATGCGGTCCACCGCGTGGCGCCGCGCCTCCTCAAGCATCTGGGTGTACTCGATGATTTCGCCACCGGCGAGCGAGCGCAGCCCCGCCATGATGTTGCCACCGAGCCCACGGCTGCGCACCACCACGCCGAACACCTGGCCCTTGGTTTCCCGGATCCGGTGACCGGCGACATTTTCGGTAGTGACGACCAGCATGATGCTCCTCGAGGCAGTATTTCACGGCCGAGCGCGGTTGCGCCGCGCATTCTAAGCCCGGGATGCTGCCCGCTGACAACTTTACGGTTACAATTGCCGACCTTCGTTGGCCGCTGATGAACCGCCTGGGAAATACCATGCCGATGCATACCTGGAAGCTGATCCCGAAGTTCATAACGACCGCCGTGCTCACGGCCCTCGTCATCGTCACGCATGCCGCGCTGGGGGCTGACGGGGCTGCGAACGTCAATGCCAAGCGTCTGATGGATCCGGCGGCAACGGCGGCCAACTGGATGACCTACGGGGGCACCTACTCCGAGCAGCACTTCAGCACCCTGAGCCAGATCAGCAAGGATAATGTGGCGCAGTTGGGCCTGGCCTGGTTCGCTGACTACGACACCAATCTCACGCAGGCTGGAACGCCGCTTGAGATTGACGGTGTGATTTACGTCTCCACGGCCTGGACCAAGGTGTACGCCTTCGACGCCCGCAGCGGCAAGACGCTGTGGGAATACGATCCGAAGACTCCCGGTGACTGGATCCGCAACGTGTGCTGCGGCATCGTCAATCGCGGTATTGCGGCCTGGAACGGCAGGATCTACGTCGGCACGCTCGATGGCCGGTTGGTTGCGCTCAACGCGAAGAGCGGCAAGGTCGTCTGGTCCGTGATGACCATCGACCCCACCAAGCACTACTCCATCACCAGCGCACCGCGCGTGGCCAAGGGCAAGGTGCTGATCGGCGAATCCGGAGGCGAATACGGTGTGCGCGGCTACCTGAGCGCCTATGACGCCGAGTCCGGCAAGCTGGACTGGCGCTTCTACACCATCCCGGGCAATCCGGCGAATGGCTTCGAGAATCCAACCATGGCGATGGCTGCCAAGACCTGGGGCGGGGAGTGGTGGAAGCTTGGCGGCGGGGGCACGGTCTGGGATGCCATCGTGTTTGATCCGGTCACCAACCTGGTGTACTTCGGGATCGGCAATGGCACGCCGTGGAACGATCACTATCGCGACCCGAGCGACAAGGACAACCTGTTCCTGGCTTCCATCGTCGCGCTCAATGTTGATACCGGCAAGTACGTCTGGCACTACCAGGAAACACCCGCGGACACCTGGGACTATGATGCGGTCAGCCCGATTGCGATCGCCGACATGAATATTGACGGCAAGGATCGCCGCGTACTGCTCCAGCCCAGCAAGAACGGCTTCTTCTACGTCCTCGAGGCGCGCACCGGCAAGCTGCTGCACGCGACGCCTTTCGTGGACGTCAACTGGGCCAATGGCGTGGACCTCAAGAGCGGTCGTCCGCGCGTCAATCCGGCTGCCCGCTTTCCCGAAGGCAAGCCCTGGGACCTCAGTCCCGGCGTGCAGGGCGCGCACGGCTGGCATTCCAATGCCTACAGCCCCACCACCGGCTTGCTCTACGTGCCGACGCAGATTGCGTTCTTCCCAATGGTTTTTGATCCGGCCTACACGCCCAATCCGGTCGGCTACAATCTCGGCATCGATTTCGGTGCGCAGATGACCTACTACAAGGCTCATCCGGAGGCACCGAGCAAGTTCGTCGGCTACCTGCAGGCCATCGACCCGAGGACCGGCAAGAAGATCTGGGGTGGTCCGGAGAATCAAGGTCCAACCGGCGGCGCCGTGGCGACGGCGGGCGGCCTGGTGTTCCAGGGCGGTGGCGCGAGCGATGTGTTCCGCGCCTTCGACGCAGATTCCGGAAAGGTCCTCTGGAGTGCCAAGACCCAGACGGCCGTGCTGGCCGCGCCCATTACGTATGAACTGGACGGCAAGCAGTATGTGGCCGTGAGCGTTGGTGGAGCCGTTCAGGGCGGCGACTATTACGCGCCGAATCATTCGCGAATGCTGGTGTACACCCTCGGTGGCACCACCCAGCTGCCGGCGCCGCAGCCGTACACGCCGCGCGCACTGTTGCCGCCGCCTGCCACTGCCGGTGCTGCGCAGGTGCACCAGGGTGAGGAGTTGTACGCACGCAATTGCGCGGCCTGCCATGGTGATCGCGGCCAGACTCGTGGCGCAAACTTCCCGGATCTGACGCGCACGCCGCTGTTATGGTCGGCGGATGGCTTCGATGCGATAGTGTTGAAGGGTCTGCTGAAGAACAAGGGCATGGACTCGTTTGCTGAGGTCCTGAAGCCGGCCGATACGGCATTGATCCGCGATTTCATCATCGATCAGGCCAATCAGCTGAAGAACAATCCGCAGCCTGTGGGGCCGCCGCCGGCCGCGGTGGGTGCCCACGAACAGCACTGATCAATCGCTCAACGTTTTGACCTCTTGCGCGAATTCGGGCTTGGTTGCCACCAGAATATTGAATGCAACCTCACCCTCCGGGGTCGCGTGAAGGTTCTGCGCGAGCTTCTCGTACAGGTGTTCGCGGACCAGCAGCGGTAGCGAATCGAAGCCTTCCGAATAGATCAGAAAGCTCAAAGGATGGCGCAACACGCCCGAGTGCAGATCCAGTTCCCGCGTCGATGCGCTTGTGCAGACGCGCGATGTCGTTGTGTAGCGGCGGGTCGGAGTGGTGAATGAACGGGTAATCCCGGTCATAGACCATTACCGCGCCGCCATCGGGGGGGGCGGGGCGGATCCGGCGAGGAGGCCGCGAGGGAGGGGCCGCTCGTGGCGATCAGTGCGGCGGCGTACGCACATGACAGCAGCTGGTAGTTCATGGGCGTGCGCCCGCACCATGGCCGCTCGCGGCGGAAAACAGCCGATGCAGCTGACTGCGCCGGACCATCAGGTCGGCGAGCGAGTATTGATCGAGTACCGCCAGGAAGGCCCGCGTCGCCTGTGCGAACACATTGTTCACCTGGCACGCCGGCGCGATCAGGCAGCCGGGGCAGTCCACCAGTTGAAAGTCCTTCTCCGTATGGCGCACCAGGGCGCCTGCAGATTTGGGGCATTGTTACCGACAGCTTTAGGCTCGCGGTCCAGTGCTAAGATCCCCGATCGGTTGATAACCCCACTCACCGCGACGCCATAGGGTCGTCAGGAGGTTTGACATGAAGATCACCCGCACCGGTTCGGCTGCCTGGAAGGGCGGACTCAAGGATGGCAAGGGCTCAATCTCGACCCAGAGCGGGGCGCTTAGCGCCTATCCGTATGGCTTCGCGAGCCGCTTCGAGGGGGTGAAGGGCAGCAATCCCGAGGAGTTGATTGCAGCGGCCCACGCCAGTTGCTTCACCATGGCGCTGTCCTTGATCCTGGGCAATGCGGGCTTTGTCGCGGAGCAGATGGATACCAGTGCGGCAGTCAGCATCGAGCAGGTGGGTGACGGCTTTGAGATCACCTCCTCACATCTCACCCTGCGCGCCAAGATTCCGGGTATCACCGCCGCGAAATTCACCGAGCTGACCGGGATGGCGAAGGCGGGCTGTCCGGTATCCAAGCTGCTGAAGACTGAGATCTCGCTTGACGCAAGTCTGGTCTGACCTCTGAGGGCGACATGATCAACATACGAATACCGCTGACCGCGGCCGTCGCGGTCGTCTGTGTGGCAATGTCGCCGCGGCCTGCGGCCGCTGCCCAGAACTACCAGGTCTGGGTCTCGAATGAGAAGTCCGGAGACGTCACCATCATTGATGGCAGCACACTGAAGGTGCTCGGGACGATGCCTGTCGGCAAGCGCCCGCGCGGCATCCATGCCAGCCCGGACGGCCACACGGTTTATGTAGCGCTGAGCGGCACGCCCATCGAAGCGCCCCCGGAGCTTGATGCGGCCGGCAATCCCATCTTCAAGAAGGGTCATGGGAAGGATGACGACGACGATGATGACAATGTCGTGTCCGACAAATCGGCGGACGGCATCGCCGTCATCAATGTTGCGAATCGGCAGCTCTCGGGCAAGATCAAGGTGGGATCGGACCCCGAGGAGTTCACGCTCAGCCCCGATGGCCGCAAGATCTATGTCTCCAACGAAGATGTGAAGACCGCGAGCATTGTCGATATCGCTTCGGGCAAGGTGGAACACATCATCCTGGTCGGACAGGAGCCAGAGGGTGTGGCGGTGACTCCCGATGGGAACCGCATCTACGTGACCTGCGAAACCGGCGGGGACATCCTGGTGGTCGATGCTCACACCTACCAGACGCTGGCGCACTTCAAGGTGCCGCCCAGACCGCGCAGCGTGGATTTCCGCACCGATGTGCCGATTGGCTTCATCCCTTCGGAGTCCGCCGGCGTGCTCAATGTCATCGATTCGGCAGCCTCGAAGGTGACGAAAGAGATCACCTTACCCAAGGGCTCGCGACCGATGCGGGTACGGGTGAGCCCGGATAACGCCAAGGTGTATGTCAGCGACGGTCGCGCGGGCACCGTGACGGTGCTGGATGCCCAAACCTACAGTGTCGACGGCAGCATCAAAGTCGGCAAGCGCCCCTGGGGCATTGTGCTGTCGCCCGATGGCAAGTTCCTGTTCTCGGCCAACGGCCCCTCGAATGACGTGTCGGTCGTGGACCTCGCACAGGGCAAGGAAATTGTGCGCATCAAGGCGGGCGAGAGTCCGTGGGGAGTCACCGTCGTTACTGCTGCCCCACGATGAACACGGATTCCGAGGTGATGCTGCGGGTCATGCCGTCCTTGTAGGCGCGGGCCCGCACCACCGTGGGGCCGCTGACGGTGATCGGGCCTGAATAAAGCATGTCCTGCGGGCCCGGCACGCTGCCATCCAGGGTGTAGCGGATCTGCGCACCGGGATCGGGACTGCTGAGACTCACCGTCACGGCCTTGGCGAAGGTGCCGCCATCAGGCGAGATCAGCGGTGGCCCGAGTACATCCTTTCCCGGCATGCTGTTGATCCACTCGCGCAACACCTGCACGCCCTGTGCGTCGATCGTCTCGCGTGCGATTGGCGGCATGCGGATGTCGCCGTCGGTGTTGATGCGCATGTAGGCGATGGAGCGCCAGATATCATGCGGCGCAATGACATGCGGACGGTCAATTCCCTCGTTGATGAGAATCGGGCCGTCGATCAATTCCTGCTTGGCCAGGGGTGTGCTGAAGCGGGCATCAAAGTACGCCACGGTCCCGCCGGGTCGGTGGCAGTGTCCGCAGTTCGCATCCAGGTATGAGCGGGCGCGATCCTCGATGCTGCGCGACTCGTCGGACAGTGCCGCGAGCTTCGGCAGCACCTGCAGTTGCGCCTCGGACAACTGGGTGTCAAGCAGGTGCAGGTGATTGAGCGTGCGCAGCTCATTGTCGCTGACCCCGGATGGATACGCGAAGGTCCGGTTGAGCTGTCGCGTCTTCGGGCCCAGCACGCCGCTGGTATGGGAGTTATGGCAGGTGAGGCAGTTCTCGCGGCTCGGGTAATACCAGGGCTGCTCGCGGATACTGCCATCGGCCCTGCGAATCGCAATATTTTCGATCAGGCTGCCCGCGAGCAGATCCGCATCGGTGTTATCCGGGCGCCATTTGTAGTCCACGCCGTACACGCCGCCGTTCGCGTCCCGGACCAGCAGCCTGGTCTCCAGCCGCCGCCGGGTCTGCGGATGTGCCTCATCCGTCGGCAGCTCGAAGGTCTTCACGAATACCGTACCTGCCGGAAAAGTCCATTCTCCATCCGGTGTGAAGCGGATCTGCCTGCTGCGCGGAAGCGCCATGTACCGCACCTTGGCGGCACCGTCCGACCAGAACGGGACGATCAGGTCATACGGGATCAGGCCGGGTGCCGGGGTCATGGTCCGCAGGTCGGTGAAGGCGCCCGTCTGCGACAGCAGCGCCGGCATCTTGCCGTGCGCACTCCTGGGCATATTCAGATAGGCCTTGGAGGCCGCGCGCGAGGCGATGCCATAGGCGCCCGGGGCATCGGCCCAGCTGCGCTGGGTGAGGGCCATCACGGCAAGCATTGCCGCCGCGATCAGTGCGGATTTGAAGGTTTCCAACGCTCAACCTCGAAAGTGCCAGGATATAGACCGCTGTGCGGGGCGAAAGATCCTCAGCCGCAGCACGGTCTGCGGCCTCCGCCCGGTGCGCCTTGGCAGCGGTCAGGAAAATTTCCCGAGTGGTATTCGATACGCTGCAGCGCGCTGCCCGGACGGATTAAGCGGGGTTTTCCTGTGGACAAAAAGTATTGCGCCATCGGGCCAAGTGTACTCTACGCAACACTTTTCCTGGGCATCGCGCCGACCGCTTTGGCCCAGAGCGCGAATCCACAGGCAGACGCGCCGACCGATGTGAATGGGAGCGCAGGGCAGTTGCAGACCGTCACAGTGACGGCAACGGCCATACCGGGCACGCGCCTCGACATCGACAAGGTTCCGGGCAACGTGCAGATACTCACCTCGGCAGACCTGATTCGGGAAGGTTCGGCGAGCCTCACGGCTGCGCTCAATTCGAACCTCGGCAGCGTCAATGTCAATGACGATATCGCCGACCCTTTTCAACCCAACATCCTGTACCGGGGCTTTGAGGCCTCGCCGGTGCTCGGCACGCCGCAGGGACTCGCCGTCTATCAGAATGGAGTCCGCATCAATGAGGCATTTGGCGATACGGTCAACTGGGACCTGTTCCCCGACATCGCCATCAGTCAGGTGGAACTCGTAAGCGCCAGTCCGTTGTACGGCCTAAATGCCCTTGGCGGGGCCATCTCGGTGACCATGAAAAACGGATTTACCTACCAGGGCGCCGACCTGGAACTCGCGGGCGGCTCTTACGGACAGCGCTCCGTGACCGCACAGTATGGCCTCAACAATGGAACGTTCGGCTTCTACGTTGCCGGGCGGGCACTGGACTGGAGCGGATGGCGCGAATTTTCCCCCGACCGGATGCGTGCCATATACGCCGTCTTCAGTGCCCACACCGACACGGCAACTGTTGATCTGAGCTATACCCGCTCGGACAACGCGATAGACGGGCAGGGGCCGGCGCCGGTCCAGGAGCTGGCGGTGAATCGCTCGCTCGTCTTCACCGGTCCGCAGGCCAACATCAACAGTCTGAACTTCCTCACGTTCAATGGCACCGTGAAACTGACGGGCAGCTGGTCGCTGCAAAGCGTGCTGTATTACCGGCAATACGCACAGACCGTGCAGAACGGCAATACGACCGGCTATATCGCCTGCACCGGCATGCCGGGAATCCTCTGCCAGCCTGACGGCGTCACACCGCTCACGAACGGGGCAGGAGCTTTGCTGCCCGACATTTCCGACGGTGGGGCGAATCTCATCGGCGAGAATGACTATGAAGTGATTGAGGCGTGGAGCCGGGGCGCATCGTTCCAGGTCGCCAATACGGATTCGATCTTCGAGCGCGACAATCAGTTCGCCGTGGGCGCGGCGGTCGATTATGCCGCGACGAGCTTCTTTTCGGGTGCGCAGATCGGCCTGATCGGTCCGCAGCTGTTCGTTGAGTCGTCCAGCCTGCTCGTCTACACAGCGGAGGACTCCGCTGCCGCGATCGCCAATGGTGATCCGGTGCCCGTGAGCGTCGAGTCCATCAACAAGAACCTCGGCGCCTTCCTGACCGATACTTTCAATGTGACGCCGGATCTGGCGGTGACGGCAAGCGCGCGCTATAACCTCGCCCATATCAATCTAGCGGACCAGTTGGGTGAAAATCTCGACGGCTACAACCGCTTTGTTCATTTCAACCCTGCCATCGGCGCGACGTACAAAGTGCTGCCGGCGATGACCCTGTATGGCGGGTGGTCGACGAATACCCGCATACCGATGGCCAGCGAGATCGAGTGCTCGGATCCTCTGACGCCGTGTTTGCTGCCCACGAATCTCGCCGGTGATCCGCCGAATTTGAAACAGGTGATTTCGCATACCACCGAGGTGGGCCTGCGCGGCACCTTGCCGGACATCGCGGACGGGGAGGTATCCTGGAACCTGAGTGCCTTCCGGACCCTGGTCCAGGACGATATCTTCGGCGTCGCGACCTCGGTCAGCCAGGGGTTCTTCCAGAATATCGGCGATACGCGCCGTCAAGGGTTCGAGGCGGGGATCAACTATCACGGGGAGCATTGGTCGGCCTTCGCCAACTACAGCTTCGTTCAGGCCACTTTCCAGTCGCCCCTGACGGTGCCCTCGCCCTCAAATCCCTTTCAGGATGAGCACGGTGACATCGCGGTCGTGCCGGGGGATCACATACCCGGAATTCCCGATAACCGCCTGAAGATCGGCGTGGATTTCAGGATCCTTCCGGAATGGACGCTGGGGGCGACGGTCAACGTCATCGGCAGCTTCTTCTACGTCGGCGATGAGTCCAATCAGCTCCGACCCCTTCCCGGTTATACGAGCGTCAACCTGCACACCTCGTACAAGCCCTTCCCGCACTTCGAAGTTTTCGCCTCGGTCAGCAATCTCCTGAATCGCAAGTATTCGACCTGGGGTATTCTCAGCGACCCCACGGGAGTCGGCGCACCGGGTGTGCCCGCCGACGGGGTCCCGAATGGTCCTGGAGTCGACAGCCGCTTTCAGAGTCCGGCGGCGCCCTTGGAGTTGTTCGGCGGCGTGCGCATCAATCTGTAGCAGAATCAGGTGCGCAGGATTGCGCGGATTTGGCGGATAATGGGCCTCAAGCCAGATCCCCAGATGGAGCCAGCACGCGTGAAACCTGCCGTGAAACCGATCACCCAGAACGCGGATATCCGCTATCTCGGCAAGCTCCTGGGCGATGTAATCCGCGCCTATGGCGGAGCGGAGCTGTTCGAACGCATCGAGTATATCCGCGCCCGCTCGGTGGAGCGGCACCGTGGTATCTCCGATGCGGCCGCCATGGATCGCGGGCTTGAGGCGCTCAGCCTCGATGACACGCTGGCGTTTGTCCGCAGCTTCATGCTGTTTTCCATGCTCGCCAATCTGGCCGAGGACCGCCAGGGTAGCGGCAGCCGGGCCGGTGAGGACGTGGCGGCGGCCCTGCAGCGACTCGCGTCCAAAGGCATCGCGGCCGATCAGGCCACGCAGCTGCTGGACCGGGCCTTGATCGTGCCGGTGCTGACCGCGCATCCCACCGAGGTCATGCGCAAGAGCATGATCGATCACCGCAATCGCATTGCCGATCTGATGCGCCTGCGTGACCAGGGCCTGTCGCAGGCGGGCGGCGAGGAAATCGAGCAGGGCCTGCTGCGCCAGATTGCGCTGCTGTGGCAGACGCGGCCACTGCGTCGCGAGCGCATCATTGTCGCGGATGAGGTGGAGATAGCCCTCGCATACCTGCGCGACATCTTCCTGCCGGTGCTGCCCATGCTGTATGCACGGTGGGAGCGCCACTTGCCGCAGCGACCCCGCAGTTTCCTGCGGCTGGGCAGCTGGATCGGCGGGGATCGCGACGGCAATCCGAATGTCAACGCGACCACCCTGGATTACGCGCTGGGGCGCTCCGCCGCCGCGGTGCTCGACAACTATCTGCAGCAGTTGAATGCACTTGGAGCTGAGCTGTCCATCTCCAGTGAACTGGCGACGCCAACCGCTGAAGTCATGGCCCTGGCTCAGGCGAGCGGTGATACCAGTCCGGCCCGCAAGGACGAGCCTTACCGCCGGGCCCTGACGGGCTGCTACGCGCGGCTCGCCGCGACCTATGAACAGATCACCGGACGGCCTCCGGCGCGGCGCGCGACGGTGCCGGGCGTGGCGTATGCCAGCCCCGAAGCGTTACGCACTGATTTGGTCGCCATCGCCCATTCGCTGGCCCAACAAGGTGCAGGCTTACTGGCGACCGGGGGTGCGCTCGGGCGTCTGGTTCGCGCCGTCGACAGTTTCGGCTTTCATCTTGCGACACTTGATCTGCGCCAGAACTCCGATGTCCACGCGCGCGTGGTCGCGGATCTGTTGGGGGTCGCCGGCGTCGAGGCGCAATACCAGGACCTGGATGAGGCGGCCCGCGTGGCCCTTCTGCGACGCGAACTGGGCAGTGAACGCCTGTTGTGGAGCCCCTATTCGCAGTACACCGAGGAGACTCAGTCGGAGCTGGCGATCGTACGCGCCGCCGCCGCCGCCCATGCCCGCTTCGGCGTCGGCTGTATCACCACCTACAACATTTCCAAATGCGAGAGCGTCTCGGACATGCTGGAAGTGAATCTGATGCTCAAGGAGGCCGGCCTGTACCGTCCGGCCGATCCAGCGGCCGCGCCCATCATGGTCGTGCCCCTGTTTGAGACCATCGGCGACCTGCAGAATGCGCCGCAGGTAATGGAGGGCTGGTTCGCGCTACCGGAAATCCGCAAGGCCGCCAGACGACGCGGTTACCAGGAGGTGATGGTCGGTTATTCGGATTCCAACAAGGATGGCGGCTACCTCACCTCGGTGTGGAGCCTCAATCGTGCCACGCGCGCACTGGCGCGGGTATTCGAGCAGGCGCAGATCCGTATGCAGATTTTTCATGGACGCGGGGGCGCGGTCGGCCGTGGCGGCGGCTCCTCTTTTGGCGCGATCCGTGCACAACCGCCGGGCACCGTGCAGGGACGCATCCGGATCACCGAACAGGGCGAGGTGATCGCCGCGAAATACGGCACGCCGGAAGGCGCGGCTGCGAATCTCGAGGCCATCACGGCGGCGACCCTGCTGGCCTCCCTGGAGCCTACCTCCGCGTCCGACGAGCAGCAGGTGACGCGCTTTGCCGCGGCCATGGAAGAGATTTCCGCCACGGCGTTCAATACCTATCGCGGCCTGGTCTACGACACCGAAGGCTTCAAGACCTTCTTTCGCCAAATGACTCCGCTTAGCGAAATCGCCGAACTGAAAATCGGATCGCGCCCGGCTTCGCGTACCAAGTCGGATCGCATCGAGGACCTGCGCGCCATACCCTGGGTGTTCAGCTGGGCGCAGGCGCGGGTCATGCTGCCGGGCTGGTATGGCACCGGCCAGGCTTTGCACGACTTCAAGGATCGCGGTCTACTGCGGGAAATGGCGGAAAGCTGGCCATTTTTTCAATCCACACTCGACAATCTGGAAATGGTGCTGGCCAAGTCGAACATGTCCATCGCCCGGCGCTATGCCACCCTGGTCGAGGATCGCACGCTGGCCGACACGCTGTTCGGGCGCATCGAGACGGCGTGGAATACTACGCATGATACCTTGCTCGATATCACGGGCCAGACGCGCCTGTTGGCGAAGCATCCGGCGCTGGATGCTTCCATCCGGCTGCGCCTGCCCTATATCGAGCCATTGAATCTGCTGCAGGTTCAGTTGCTGAAGCGTCACCGAGCCGGCGAAACCGACGCGCGGGTCCGGGAAGGCATCCAGCTGTCCATCAACGCCGTGGCCACGGCACTGCGTAACAGCGGCTGAGGGTTTTCGCACATTCTCTCGAGGGGGCATATGAACAATCTCATCAAAGCGACGGCGCGCGCGGCGGCGACCGGCATCCTGTGTGCATTTGTGTGTGTGGGTCCCATGGCCAGGGCGGCGGCTTCAGCCGTGCAGCCGGGTGCAGCGGTGGTCAATACATCGCCCTGTGATCGAGCCTGCCTGCAGGACATCGCCGAGACTTACCTGACTGCGATGCTGGCGCACGCACCCGGCAAGGCGCCGCTGGCCCTGAATGCCCGCTACACGGAAAATGGGGTAACCCTGTCGCTTCCGGATGGGCTGTGGCGCACCCTCGACAAGCTGGGGACTTACCGGCTGTATGTCGCGGATCCGCAGGACCGCATGATCTGCTTTCTCGCCAAGGGCCGCGAAAACGGCGCGCCCGTGCTGATCGGGACGCGCCTGCGGGTGATCAATCATCAGATCACGGAGATGGAAAGTGTGGTCGGCCGGCTGAGCAGCACGACCGGCGGCGCCCTGCTCGGTACCGCCCCGAAGGATTTGAGTTTCGATGGCGAGCCACGCAAGCCGTTCGTCACCGACCTGCCGAGTGGCGCGCGCCGCACGGCGGCGCAGTTGGCCGCCATCGTCAATGGCTATTTCACGGGCCTTGAAGGCAACACCGGGGATAAGCCGCCGGACTTTGCTGCGGACTGCCACCGCCTGGAAAACCA
>Ga0182030_10003345_pt1 | contig 34205 bp, 34 predicted proteins | sample 812S3MmetaG_FD_121299 | JGI IMG/M metagenome (GOLD analysis project Ga0182030, IMG submission 121299) | Permafrost microbial communities from Stordalen Mire, Sweden - 812S3M metaG (Illumina Assembly) | ecosystem: Environmental > Terrestrial > Soil > Wetlands > Permafrost | place: Sweden...
GCATCTACAATCTCTCCGGCCGCCCCGCTTTGGCGGCCGTTACTTAAATGACAGGGGGTGACAGAGTCTCGTTGCAGTTACTACGACATTTTCTCGTTGCAACAACAGAGGTGCCGGTTGGCGAAAGCTGAATCGGAAGCGATAATGAGCGGATATGCAAGAGACGCAAAGCGGGTTCAGTTCGGAGTCGATGCGGCGGGAAAAGCGTGCCGTGGCCGGGAACTCCGTGCTGGCGGCACTGATGATCACCGCTCTGAAGATCATCGTAGGGGTGGCGACGCGCTCGCTGGGAATATTGTCGGAGGCGGCACACTCGGCGCTCGACCTGATCGCGGCGCTGGTGACATTTTTTTCGGTGCGCGTCTCCGACAAGCCGGCCGACGCCGATCACCAGTATGGACATGGCAAAGTAGAGAGTTTCTCCGCTTTTATCGAAACCGGATTGCTGCTGCTCACTTGCGCGTGGATCGTCTATGAAGCGTTGCAGCGGCTGTTTTTTCACACCGTCGATATCGAACCAAGTCTTTACGCGTTTGGCGTGATGTTTCTTTCCATGGCGGTGGATGTTTGGCGGTCGCGCGCTCTCGGCAGCATGGCGAAAAAGTATGACAGCCAGGCGCTTGAGGCCGACGCGCTGCACTTTTCCACCGACGTGTGGTCGAGTGCGGCTGTGATCGTGGGACTGGCGCTGGTTTATGTGGGACGCAGTTTTCACGTGGCATGGCTGAGGCAGGCAGATCCGATTGCGGCGCTGTTCGTGGCGTGCGTGGTGGTGACGGTGAGCTGGCGGCTGGCGCGGCGGACGATGGATGCGCTATTGGACGCGGCGCCGACGGGCGCGCGTAACCGAATCCTGGACGGAATCCAGAAAGTCGATGGCGTGCTGGAAGTGGAGCGCGTGCGGATTCGCAAGTCGGGCAGCCGCTATTTTGCAGACGTTTCGGTGGGGTTGGCGAGGAATTTCACGTTTCAACGGTCGGAGCAGATTTCCGACGTAGTGACGGCGCGCGTGCGCGAGATTCTGCCTGACGCGGACGTGATGGTTCATTCAGTGCCGCGGGCGCGGCATACGGAGAACATTTTCGACCGGATTCGGGCGGTGGCGGCGCATCACAATTTCAGCGTGCACGACATCAGTGTGCAGGATCTGGCGGGAGAACTGCACGTGGAGCAGCATTTGGAGCTGGATGAACAGCTCAGCATGAAGCAGGCGCATGACGAGGTGACGCGTCTGGAAACGGAGATGCGCGCGGAGATTCCGGAAATTACGACGATTCTGACGCACATCGAGAGCGAGCCGGCGACGATTGAAACCGGCGAGCAGATTGTGCGCGAACCAGGGCTGGAGAGCCGGTTAAGGGACGTAGTTAAGGAATTTCCGGATGTGATGGACGTGCACGAGTTTCAGTTCAAGAAAATTCGCGACCGTCTTTATGTTTCCTGCCACTGCACGCTGCCCGACGATATGCCGCTTTCGCGAGTGCACGACGTGCAGACGGCGCTCGAAATCCGATTCAAGCAGGATGCGCCGGAGTTGTTCCGAGTGCTGATCCATCCCGAGCCGTTGACGGACAACCGGCGGTAAGGCGAAAACGCGGTTCGCGGGCACAAATAGTTACCACTTTGCCATCTCCCCCCTCCAAAATAGAATCTAGAGCGTCTCCTCTCCGGCTTGCGAAGCTGCGGAAAAAATCATGCAGGCGCCAGAAGCCTCCCTCAGGCGCTGAAGCTCGAGGCTATTTTCAATGGCTTAGCGGCACGAGCGGAACTCGTGCTTTTCCCAAAATCGTCATGAATCGAGTTTTCCGCAGCTTGTTGTGGAGTTGCGCCCTCGGGATGTTCTACGCGGCTTCGGTATGGATGGGATTCTCCAGGAGAATATCGATCTGGTCCCCCAGAGCGGTGGCCGATTTGCGGATGGTCCCAGTGGGCAGCTCAAGCACGGAAGAAGCGTGGGCTCGGACAGCGGCCAGACGCCAGGGTTTCAGGCCTTCTTCTATGTGGACGACGATGCGGTCGCGGTCGAGGTAAACGGCATCGATCGGGAAGCGCATGGCAAAGGTGTGGATACCGTGGGAGGGGTTGAGCCAGAGTCCGCGTCCGGGTGGAAACGCGGCAGAATTCGTCGCCATCAGCCCGCGAAAGCGCGACCAATGCGTGCGCGCAATGACGAGATCGGTGGCGAGATAGATGGAGCGAGTACGGTTGAAGGCGTAGGCAGTTGGCCCCGGTTGGCGCATAGGCACTCCTTTGGGCCTATAGAGAATCGGTTGTGGTGGAGAAATCATCAACGGCCGCCACCTGTGATGGGAAGAAGCAGGCGCATCAGCTGAATGACGGCTGGTCCGACCGTGACGAAGATAAGCGAAGGCATGACGAACAGGACGAGCGGGATGATCATCTTGACCGTGGTTTTGGCGGCCTGCTCTTCGGCGCGCTGGCGGCGCTCGGTGCGCAGCGAATCGGAATGAATGCGCAGAGCCTGAGCCACGCTGGTGCCGAAGCGGTCGGTTTGGATCAGGGTTCCGACAAGCGCCCGGACGTCTTCGACGCCGGTACGAGCAGCCAGATTGCGGAGCGCTTCCACGCGCGGTTTTCCGGCGCGTGTTTCCAGGGTGAAGAGATGAAACTCGGTGCTGAGCTCGGGGTGAGCGTGAAGAAGATCTTCGCCCACGCGGTTTAGTGCTTGATCGAGGGGAAGACCGGCCTCGACGCAAATTACAGTCAAGTCGAGGGCATCGGGAAGGCCGAGGCGAATGCGGCGTTGGCGCTCCTGAATTTTTCGCTTCAACAGGAAACGGGGAACAAAAAAACCGAAGGCGAAGAGACCGAGCATGAGCAGCGGAGACTGAAATCCGGAAACCAGAAAAACGGAGAAGAATCCGATGGCAGCGAAAAGAACGCGCAACCCGCGGTAAATGGAGACGTGCTGCTCGTCGCGGTATCCAGCCTGGATCAGCAGGGCACGGGTACGGGAAACGTCGTGGGGGGAGATGGGCAGGGCGCGGCTCAGGTGATCGAGCGCTTGCTGGATCCGGTCGCGCATGGGCGGCTTCTGCTGGGCTTTGGGGCGCTGCCAGCCGATCTCACGGAGGCGTGTGCCCAGCACCGACGAGGGCGCGACGGTGGCGACGCCAAAGGCGAAGATCACCACCACAATGGTGACGAAGATCAGAATGGGGAGAAAAATTTCCATTACCAGTTCTCAGCTCTCAGTTCTCAGTTCTCGGTTCCCAGTTCTCAGCAAAACCCAAAGCCAGCGCGCCGGCATTTTTACTGGGAACTGGGAACCGAGAACTGAGAACTCGCTCTTCATCAGACTTGAATCCTGATAATCCTCCGAATCACGAAATAGCCCATGGTTTGCAGGGTGATGCCGCCGACGATCAACGCGTGGCCGATGGGATCGGTGAACAGCGGCTCAATGAAGCCGCGGTTCACGGTGAGCATGATCGTCACGATGGTGGGTGGTAGAGCCATGAGCAGGACCATGGTGAGGCGTCCCTGAGCGGTATGAACCCGGACCTGACGAAGAATCTTGAAGCGTTCTCGGATGACGTAGGAGAGATTATCGAGAATTTCCGCGAGGTTGCCGCCGGTTTCCCGTTGCAGCATGACGGCGGTGACGAAGAATTTCACGTCCACCAGGGGGATGCGGTCGGCGAGGTTAATGAGGGCATCGCGGACGGGAAGTCCGAATTTCTGTTCCTCATAAAGCTGACGGAATTCGCTGGCGACGGGTTCGGCGATTTCATTGGCAATCATTTCGAGGGCGGTGGTAAACGCATGGCCGGCGCGGACCGCGCGCGCGAGGGTGTCGATGGCCTCGGGAAATTTTTCCTCGAACTTCGCAAAGCGCTTGGTGCGCATGTGGGAGGCGTAGGCGTAGGGAATGAAGAAGCCGAGCAGAAGGCCGGCCCAGCCGAAGACGAGCTTGCCGCCAAAAATAACGGCGACGGAACCGAGGACAACGGCCGAGATGCAGCAAAGGACGAGAAAATTTCCGGCGCGGATATCGACATGGCCCTGGGCGAGAACCTTTTGCAGTTCCGAAACACGATCGGAACGGCGCAGGAGCGTGTCAAACGCCGGAATCTTGCTGAGCATTTCATCGCGAAGGAGGGCGGCTTCGGGAGTGGGCTGCTCGGCGGCTTTGTCGGCGTTGGTGAGGCGATCGCGCAGAATGCGCGCGCGGGCCTTACGCTCGTCGAACAAAGAGATGACGGCGAAGGCAGCGAGCGTAACGGCGAGAAAAACCACCACGGCAAGAACGAACGACATGCGCTAAACCTCCAACCGGGACGTGAATAGCGAAGCATTCAGGCGGCAGCCGGCGGTAGCCAGGCGATCGGCAAAATGCGGAGGGTGGCCGGTGGCACTAAAGGCGCCGCGAACGCGTCCGTTCTCGTCGATTCCAACGCGCTCGAAGGTAAAGATATCCTGCATGGTGATTGTGTCGTCGTGCATGCCGACGATTTCCGACACGGTGATGACCTTGCGGGTGCCGTCGGAGAGGCGCGCGATCTGAACCACAGCGTGAATGGCGTTTGCCACTTGCTGGCGAATGGCGCGTTCCGGAATATTGAGGTTGGCCATGGAAACCATGTTCTCGACGCGGTTCAGAGCGTCGCGGGGAGAGTTGGCGTGGACAGTGGTCAGCGAACCCTCGTGACCGGTGTTCATGGCCTGAAGCATGTCAAAGGCTTCCTCGCCGCGCACCTCGCCCACCACGATGCGGTCGGGGCGCATACGGAGGCTGTTGATGACGAGTTGCCGCATGCGGACGGCACCTTTGCCTTCGATGTTCGGCGGACGGGTTTCGAGGCGGACCACGTGCTCCTGCTTGAGCTGCAATTCGGCGGCGTCTTCGATGGTGACGATGCGCTCGGAATTGGGGATGTATCCGGAGAGCACATTCAGAAGCGTGGTTTTGCCCGCGCCGGTTCCTCCAGAGATGAGAAGGTTTAAGCGGCCTTTGACCATGGCGGAAAGCAAGTCCAACATGCCCTCGGAGAGCGTTTTGTTCTCGAGCATGATGCGCGACGTGACGGGATCGCGGCCGAAACGGCGGATGGAAAGGCAGGCTCCGTCAAGCGCAAGAGGTGGAATGATGGCGTTGACGCGGGAGCCATCCTGCAGCCGGGCGTCGACCATGGGCGAAGACTCATCGACGCGGCGGCCGATGCGGGAGACGATGCGATCGATAATCTGCATCAGGTGCTGATTGTCTTTGAACGAGAGCGGCGTGATTTCAAGCTTGCCGCCGCGTTCAACGTAGACGCGGTCGAAGCGGTTGACCAGAATGTCGGAGATGCTCGGATCCTTGAGCAGAGGCTCGAGGGGGCCGAGGCCGAAAATTTCGTCGAGGATCTCGCGGGAAAGGCGCTCACGCTCGGCGAAGCTGAGTGGAACAGCTTCGCTGTTGACCGAATTGCGGATCAGGACAAGAACTTCTTCGCGGGCCGCGTTGCCGTTGGATCGTCCGAGTTTTTCGAGGTCGAGGCGATCCAGGATTTTCCGATGGAGATCGGCCTTTACCTGCTGATAATCACCGCGCTCGAAAGCCTGTAAATTGGCCATGGTTTTACCGAATCATCACATCATTAAATCATTGAATCATTAGAGCTACGGTTTTACGCGGTTCAATGACAGAACACTTCAATAATTCAATGTTTAAATGTATCAGTCCACTATACCGTTTTAAACAGAGACCACGCGCTGCGTTTCACTTCCGGGTCGTCCTTGGTCAGGAATTGGGCGAGCCCGGTGATGGAGCGCGCAATTTCCGTGTTGCCGGCCTGCATAATCGGCACGCCGCGGTCAATCGCGGTGGACACGGCAAAATACTGATTGGGAATACGCCAAAGCACGGGCGCTCCAATCGCGGCCTCGGCCTCCGATTCATCAAAGCCTACAACTTTGCGGTAACGATTCAACACCAGGCCGAAACGGTCGCGGGAGCCGGTCTCCCCAAGATACTGGGCCACTCTTCCGGCACCCCATAGCGAGGCTACGTCGGCATGAGCGATCAGAAGAACTTTTTCGGACAGGTTGCCGGCCAGTCGAGTAGCGCTGTCAAGGCGGGAAGAAGCGTCGACGACGATGTAGTGAAACAGGCCGGCAATCATGTCGAACAAACGAGCGAAGTCGGCGGCGGAGGGCTCAATGGCGGTGGGTATTCCGGTTCCCGCCAGCAGTTGAAGACCGCGATCGTGCCTGGCCATGAAGCTGTCGAGCAGGGAAGAATCCAGCCGATGCAAGTTAGAAAGGGCATCGGTGATGGTGAAGGCGGGCCGGATGTTCAGGTGGAGGGCGCAATGCCCAAGGGGCGCCAAATCAATCAAAGCCGTGCTGTGATGAATGGACTGTAATGCCATGGCGAGGTTGACGGCGACGGTGGTTGCACCGCTCCCACCCTTGGTATTGACGACCGTGAAAACCTTGCCACGGTGGTTTTCGCGCCCGGGCTTGCGGCGCGTGGCTGTCAGGCGAACGAAAGCCTCGAGCAGATCGTTGGTAGAGGTGGGGCGCTCGATATATTCGCGGACGCCGGCGCGCATGGCGGTCACAATGAGCTGAGGTTGGGTCATGGGGCCGATGGCAAACAGCGCGGCGTTGGGAATTTCCTGGTGCAGCAGCTCCACGGCACGCAAGGCTCCTGTAGCGCCAGCGAGGGGGATATCGACCAGAATCACGTCTGGAGAGGAGGTCTTGGTTTTGGAAACGACAGAGTCAGTGGCGGTCAGGGGCAAAGTAGAGTTAGAGCAGACCGTGCGCGCAACACTGGTGCCATCCACCAGAACTTGAAGGATGGCGCGTTGATCGTTGTCCGCGGCAAAGATGGCGACCGACAACTCCGGCATAACTACTTCCCCACTAGCGTCGTCAAGATCCTAGATACAAGAGCTATCTCATCATAAGCCCGAAGCGGTAATTTGCGACCTCTTCAAGAGCCAAAAAATCGGCGTTCCCCAGCGCCGTATGAGATGGCCAAGACCCCGTTTTCCCCAAAATCCCACTCTACCCTAAGACCGTTCCCCGACAATCCCTCTCCGGCGATTTGGCGCCGGGACTTACTTATTCGGCTTCTTGCCGTCAAACTTAGTGGTGTCCATGACGGGGATAGGCATTGCCGGCCCCTTTGGAGCTTGAACGCTCGGGGAAATGCGCCGCGCCGTGCATAAGACCATTAATTCCGACTTACTCTTCTGAAGGCTCTTGCTCTTGAAAAAATTTCCAAGGATGGGGATATCGCCCAGTCCCGGAATCTTATTGATGATATCGGTCACGCGATTGTCCATCAGACCGGCGATGACAAAACTCTGGCCATCCTGCAACTCGAATTCGGTATCCGCCTTGCGGGTACTGAGCGCAGGGATGGTAGTTCCGGAGACGGTGACGGCGTTCGAGTAGTCGAGCGTACTGACCTCCGGTATGACGTGCATGTGGATGTTGCCGTTCGGTTGGATCACGGGCGTGAATTTCAGACGGACGCCAAATTCGCGGAACTGAATGGTGACGGTCGAAAGGCCGGTGGCGTTGGGCTGCACGACAGGAAAGGGAAATTCTCCGCCCGCCAGGAAGCTGGCCTCCTTGCCATTGACCGCGACCAGGTTGGGTTCGGCGAGAATCTGCAATAGACTCTTTTGCTGGAGGGCCTCGATCACGACGCCCAAGTTAACCTGCGGATTAAAGAAAAACAGGTTGAGCAGATTCGAAACGGTTGCGGTCGTCTGGGTGCCGGTGCCTGTGCTCGTGCCAGAGCTGGAGTTGCTGCCAGTCGTAATGCTGCCGAGACCGGTGATTCCGCCGTACTGCCCGGTGGTTATGGAGCCAATCGTGTTTCCTGTGCCGGTCGAAAACATATTGATGCCCATCTGGGTCATCGCCGTGCGGTCGACTTCGGCGAACTTGACTTCAAGCAGCACTTCATCGGAGCCGACGGGGCCGAAGGTCAACACGTTCACGACATTCTTGGAGTAAGCCGAGGCCAGAGCCGAGGCGTGCTTGGAGACATCTTCGGTGGTGACATGCCCGGAAATAACGATGGCGGATCGAGAGGGCGTAACCTCAATCTGCTCATTCGGAAAAAGCTTCTGGAATTCTTCGCGGGCCGCCGTAATATCGACATCCACGCGCAGGTCGAAACTGCGGGAGCGTTCCAGTTCATCCCAGATCAATAGAGAAATTTCGCCGGGCGCAAGACCGTTCACCAACACCTGGGTGGGAGTGACGACGAGCGCGTCGGCGACGCTGGGGTCGGTGACGGACACGCGCTTCAGTCGTTCGGTCGTATTGATAAGGAGAGATTTTCCGACCATGACGCGGAGCGGGGCCGCAGCGGGGTTTTCGGGAGTGTTGACGGAGGAAGTGGCCGGCGGAGCCGGGGTCTGCGCGCTGTCCTGGGACGCCGTGGCCGCGATTGGACCTTCCGCGGCGGCAGCGCTAAAAACCAAAAGCAACGCGACGGAAACGATCGCAAGAAATTTCATGAATGCGAACCTTTGAGAGGAGACCGCACGCTCCTCAGGAGTAGGAAATCGTACCGGTGGGTGCGGGATTGAGCGCTCAATTGTTTTCATCCGGTTTGAACTTGGTTTCATCCCGTTTGCCCCCACGAATAATCTCCACCTGGAAGGGTGCGGGAGGAGGCGGAGGCGCGGTTTTTTCAACTACCTTGTGAACTCTGGGTTTGCTCTCGATTGCAGGAGCGGCCGTCTGGCCCCCGGGGACCAGGGCACTGGTTTTGGTGGCGCCGAGCGATTCCTTGCGGGTGTCGAGCGGGTTTCGCAGGGCGAGCTGAATTCTGCCCTCCTGGGAAGCGAGGGTCAGTTTTTGTGCGTCGTCGGGCGAAACCAGCAGCGTAATGACGCCGGCATTCTGCGTCTCACCCGTCATGCGGTCCAGCAGGCTGCGGCCCACGGCAATGACGGCGACATTCTCCAGCACGGTGGTGGTCTGATTTTCACCCGCGCCGTGAATGCCAGTAACCAGAACGTCCACTCTCGTGCCCGGCTGCACAAAGCCAGCCACGGAAACCACATCGTTCACACGCACCGATACCGCGCGCATGCCCTGGGGGATCATGGAAGGCATCCCAGCGCCGGCGTTGGCATCGGCGAGTTTGTCGGGCAATACAAAATCGCCACGGGTGATGGGCAGAATCACGCCGCGATCACGGACCTGCGAGATACGGTTGAAGGCGCCGGGAGGAACGCTGGCCTGCGGAAAGACAGCGAGACGGACGTCGTGCTCGGACAGTCTGGAGCCAATCTGAATGTCATTGGCGGCGACCACGACCTGCACGAACTGCTGCTCAGACGCGCCATGGGCGCGCAGCCGGTCGTAGACCGCGTAGCTGACAAGCAGGCCCACAGCCAAGGCTAGGCCCCCGATCATTAACAAGCGGCTTCGATTCATTCCTCTCCTTAACCCACGCAGGCCAAGCCCGACCGTGCGGGCTGGACGCAAGTCACATCAGCAAGAGCGCAACTTGGGCGAGGCGGACGCGAAACCTCGCATGGCGCAGAGTTAATTCGCTACGGCGCTGGCCACCTGCGAGAACACAGTGTTTGCGTTGGACCCGATCAAACGAACGGTTCCAATCACGATCACAAGAATCACCGCCAGCATGACGGCGTATTCGGCGATGTCCTGACCTTCTTCATTGCGCCACAGGGACTTAGCTAAAGCTCTCATTCTGGTCTCCTTGGAAACTACCTGGTAATGGTTGTGAAGCGAGCCGTTCCGTACCTTCCGGCGAAGCCTGATCGAGACAGACACACATCAGTCTCGGCAGCGGCGTTCGTCGTCTCCCGGTATGGGTGGAAAGTGGCACGAATCTCGTTGTGCGCTCTAGTTTCGCAGATTCAGCCCGACTCTGGTAACTATTTTTTCACTTTTGTGTGGTTTTGACGATAGTACCGTCGGTAACGTCAATCGGGAGATGGTTTTGCTGTTCGGACAAAGATCAAAGCCTGAGGATCTCGATAGGAAACCGTCCACTGGGGGTCCAGCAGGAGGGCTTGGGCCAGCGCGGAACCAGGAGGGATAAGGATGGTTTCCACCTTCCAGTTATCGAGGACAGCCTGCCAGCCCCGGTGCAATCGGAGCGCGGTTTCGACCGCTTGTTTCATAAGGTCCTCGCCGTAGAGGTCAGCGCGGCCGTCAGCGAACACGTAATACCGCGGGTAGAGATTCCAGATCGCGTAACCTCCCCAGTCGTAGTAGGCGAAGAGCCTTCCTGGCAGGTTATTCGCGCGCAAAAATATGACCGCCGCGCTGGGGAATCGATCTGCTTCACGGGCATTCTGGCTATGCGCAAGATCGGTCCATCGCAAGCAGGAAAAGGCGGCTAGCAGGACGAGAGTTGCGCCGCCAAGAAGCGGCCGGAATCGTTGTACGGAGGGGCGGGACGCTGAAGGGTGCACGGCATAGAATGACTCCGACATTGCGCGAGCGATCACGGGCATGGCCAGCAGGATGAAGATGGGGATGTGGCGGACCGCATCAAGCGCGGCTAAGAACATAAACGTCAATGGCAGGAGCACACGCCCCCGGATCGAGAAGCGGGACCACGCCAACGCGGATAAGAGCAGCAGAAAAACCAGCAGAAAAGGGAGGTACATCGCTTGATGAAAATCGGGGGAAAGCCACTCGACAATCAACGAGCGCAGCTCGGAGGCACGCACGGTATCAAGAGGGTAACGATAGAGGCGTGCGCCGCTCGGGTTGAGGGGCACGAGAGCCAGGCAAACGAGCGCTGCAAGGGAGACACGAGTGATGATGGGACGAGCGTGCGTACAGGGCGTAGTTCCGGCCGCCGCTTCGAGGACAATGCCGGCGGCATACAGAAACAGAAGTGCAGGGCCGAGCGCGAAGCCAGCGTGCAGGTTGAGCCACAAGAGAAACAGCGGAGGAATACAGAGCAGAAGGCGAGGCCGATCCTCCGACCGTTCGAGCAGCCATAGAAAGAGGCTGGCGAGTACAAACGTGAACATCTGGGGACGGGTTCCCCAGCACGGAGCAGAAGCGACGGCGCCGAGGACGGTGGCAGCAGCCGCCCAATGAGGTTTTCCGGGGCAGCGGAAATAAAGGAGCAGGAAACCGACGGTGGTGACAATAGAAGAAAACACGATTAGCGCAGTGGGTCCGGCGAGCCTCCATAGTGAATAAAAGATGACTTCCGACAGCCATTCGTGGGTTGTCCAAAGGCTTCCGCCACGCGTAAATGAGAACGGGTCGGTATGAGGAACGTGTCCGGTTTCGACGATCCACTTGCCCGTGCGGAGGTGCCACCAGAGATCGGGATCTGTGGCGATGCGCGCGGTCATCGCCAGTAGGCCAAAGAAAAGGATCGCGGCAAAAAGCGTTCGACTGCGCAAGCGCGGAATTTCCGGCGTAACCATCCGCCCGGATTATAGAATCATTGGTCGCGATAACCGGCCATGACTTTTGCAGCCTTTCTCCAGAAACGGAACTTTTTCATCACGGCGTTTCTGTTTGCCATGGCTTGCTGTCTGCTGTCCCCTTTGTCCTGGGTGGTGCCCCGCTTGAAGAAGGGGTATCAGGACTTCGCGATCTACTACGTCAGCGGGCGGCTTCTGAACGAGGGGCGAAAGGCGGTGCTTTATGACCTCGATACACAGTTCCAGGAGCAATTAACATTTAGCGATGTGCCGATCCGGCGGGGAGCGTTGCCTTTTAATCACCCTCCGTTTGAGGCGGTGCTGTTTGTTCCGTTCGCGCTGTTGACATTTTGGCCGGCGTATCTTCTTTGGACCACGCTGAACGTGACGATGGTGGTGGCGAGTGTGGCGCTGCTGAGACGGTTTCCGCCGATTCGAGATGCTTGTCCTTGGCTGCTCGGGTTGGGTGTGCTAGCCTTCTTCCCGCTGATGAATGGCCTGTTGCAGGGACAGGACACGATTTTGCTGATGTTCCTGGGCGTGCTCGCGTTGACCTGCATGGACCGGGGCGCGAATGTCGCGGCGGGCGCATTCCTGGCAGGGGGACTCTTTCGGCCGCACATCGTTGTGCCGATCGTCCTTGTGCTCGCGTTCCGGAGCTGGCGTGTGCTGCTCGGCTTCTCGGGAGTGGCGCTGGTTCTAGCGGGCATTGGAGCTGCGGTCAGGGGATGGGGATGGCCGATCGAGTACGTTCGCTTCGTTTTGCTGGTAGAGCATGGCGGCTCGCTTCAGTCCGAAGTGGTTCCGAACCTTCGCGGACTGATTATGACGCTTGTGGGAGGGTTCTCCAAGACGGGCGCAGGACTGTTGTTGGTGGTGTCTTCGCTGGCAGTTTTTGTGCTGGCCACGCGCAGAGTTCGCTCCGGGGACGATTCGGTGAGCCATAGTTTTTGCCTGGCGAGTGTTACCGGTATTCTCCTCAGTTTTCACGCGCTCTCATACGATTTGACGCTGCTGCTGCCGCTGGTTCTGTTTGTACTGGCCGCAGCCGTAACCAAGGAAAGCCAGGAGAACGTCAAAGAGCGCCTGTTACTTGTATTCGTGCTGTTCCTGGCGCCTCTCTATATCTTTCTGGTCTGGGCTGTGAAACTTTTCTTTATCTTCAGCCTGGTCGTTCTCTGGCTTTTCTTTTGGCTGCTTCGGATGCGCGCGCCGGCGGCCGAGCCCGCCTAAGGATGGGCGATTTGTCGATTCGACGTTGGCAATTCCTGCTGGTAACTTGCGCCGTGTTGTGCGCGGCCGGGACATGGCTCTACGCCAACCGAGTGCTGGCTCCGAATATCCTGGCGTATGACATTGAACACGGATTGCCGCATGGAAATAATTCCGACCTTTATCCGCGGTGGCTGGGCGCGCGGGAACTGCTGCTGCACGGGCGCGATCCTTACACAATGGAAATTACGCGGGAAATTCAAGCGGGAATGTATGGCAGCCCGCTCCCACCGGACAAATACGGGCAGGGGCAGAATTATCAGCAGGGATTTTATTACCCCGTGTACGTTGCGTTCATACTGGCGCCGACGCTCGATCTGCCCTTCGAAAAGGTGAAGAGAGGTTTCGTCTGGGTACTGTTCGCGCTCACGTTGGTCTCGATTCCGTTGTGGCTCCATTTGCTGCACTGGCCGTTGCCCTTATGGATGCAGGCGACCTGCATGATTTTCACCATCGGCAGCGTGGCCATTATGCAGGGTTTAAAGCTTGAACAGATAACCCTGCTGGTGGTTCCTTTGATAGCGGCTGCCATGGCGTTGCTGGCGGCGGACCGGCAGGTTCCGGCCGGCATATTGCTGGCGCTGGCGACGATCAAGCCGCAGTTCGTTTGGTTATCGTTGCTCTGGCTGGCGATCTGGACCTTGGGAGACTGGCGGCGGCGCTACCGATGGGCCGCGTCGTTCCTGATTACGATGGCCATCTTGTGCGCCGGGTCGGAGTATTACCTGCCGCACTGGATTGCGCGCTTCTGGCAAGCGATTCGGGAATACAACCGCTACACCGGCGAGATGCCGGTAGCCGAGATGATGGTGGGACCGCTGGGCCGGGCAATTGAGTTCCTGGCGATTGTGTTCATGGTGCATGCCTGCTGGAAGGAGCGGCGAAGAGAGGCAAATAGCGATGCGTTTGCTTTTACGGTAAGCATGGTGCTGGCAATATCGGTCCTGGTTATGCCGAGCTACCATCCTTATAACCAGGCGCTCTTGATTCCGGCGCTTCTGATCATGGTTAAAGGGCGACGGATGATTTGGCGGCGGAGCTGGATCAACCGCGTTCTTACCGTGATCACGCTTGTGTTTATCGGCTGGCCCTGGCTATCGGCGTTTGTACTGGCGAGTTTATCCTTCGTTTTCCCGGCTGAGGCAATCGGCAAGGGGGCGCTGATGCCGATCTGGACGGCGCTTGTGATTCCGGTCGCGGTGTCGGCAACCATGCTGGTTTATGCTGGGCAGCGGACTTTTGCCGCGTCGGGTGAGGCGGCAACGTCGTAGAATGCTTTGGGAGCCCGTGCGCCTTGGCGCGCGCGCACGGAGCAGGGGGAACCTTAAGGGTACATGTCAGTATCGTCATCGCATTCCGGAATCTCCAGCGTTTTTCCCGTCGCCATCTTTGTGCAGGGAAGCGAGCAGCAGACACTGTCGCTGAATCACAGTCCTTACACCGTGGGACGCAAAGTGGATCGCGATCTGGTGATTGCCGACCCACGCGTGTCGCGCGAGCACGCCCAGATCGTCGCGGAAAATGGCGAATTCTTCGTTGTCGATCAGGGCAGCAAACATGGAACCTACGTCAACGGCGAACGGGTGGACCGGCACAAACTACAGCGGAATGACCGGCTTGAATTTGGCGCGCGCGACATCGCCTATCTGATCTTTCATCCGCTGCACTCGACCTCGAACACGGCGCGCGAGTTCCTGAGCCAGATTTCCGGCATTCAGATTGCGCCAGAGGCCACCGACCTGGAAAAGCTGACCCTGTTCATGGAGGCGGCGCGCAAGCTCAATACCATTGGCGTGCTCGACGAAATTCTGGTCACGCTGCTGGAAGCAACCCTCAAGCTGACGCGCGCTGAACGCGGATATATCTTTCTGCGCGATAGTGGAGGCGCTTTGACACTGGCCGCGGGGCGCAACTCGAAGAGCGAGCCCTTGCTGGATGACACGACCATTTCGCGCTCGGTGCTGGATGCGGCGCTCAGTTCGAACTCCGAATATCTTGTGACCGACACCAGCCAGATGCTCGACGTGAAAGAACGGCATAGCATCGTGGCCTTCGATTTGCGGACGGTCATCTGCATGCCTCTTCGCAAACCGATCGTGCAGACGTCGCGCGAAGGGCAACCGGCGGGCGCGGAAGTGATGGGTGCGCTCTATGTGGATTCGCGCTTCGCCTCGCGCGACATCACCAGCGTGAGCCAGGATATTCTGCGGGCGATTGCAACTGAAGCCGCGCAGCTGATCGAAAACGCGCGGCTGGTGCAGGCCGAAGAAGCAGGCCGCCGCTATCAGCAGGAATTGTCGATCGCGGCCTCCATTCAACAGCGGCTGCTGGCGGTGACGATTCCGGAAGTGGCGTTCGCGCGGATTAACGGACGCAACCTTTCTTGTAAGGAAATTGGCGGCGACTTCTTTGAGGCGGTGAATACTCCGACGGGCCTGGCGGTGGTGCTCGCCGACGTCAGCGGCAAAGGAGTTTCGGCGGCGCTGCTGGCCTCCACGCTGCAGGGAATGGTTTATTCGCAGTTGATTTCAGGAATGGCGCTGGTCGAAATTGTGGCGGCGGTGAATCGTTTTTTCACCTATAAACACATTGGCGAAAAGTACGCGACCATGATCATTGCGCGCCTGCGCAGCGACGGCGAGCTGGAGTATGTGAATTGCGGACATGTTCCTCCCGTCTGGATCTGTGGCAACGAAGTTGTGCGGCCGGCGCACGGAAACCTCCCTGTTGGGCTGCTCGCCGATGCGACCTATGCCAGCGACCGCTGTCAAATGCGCGCCGGAGATCGGCTCATTCTTGTGACTGACGGCGTGACCGAAGCTGAGAACGCGCGCGGAGACATGTTCGACAGCGAACGCCTGGAAACCGTGGCAGGGAAGAGCAAGTCGATGGAAGACATTTTCGCTGCGGTAGCGGATTTCTGCGGCGGCACTCCGTTGAACGATGATTGCACTGTGGTGGAGTTGGCATACACTGGCGGCTAGGGTCAGCCGCGGATTCTCTATCCGTATCAGACGGGCACGGATGTGATTTCGTACAGGTAAGAGTCTAGCCCGACGGCGTTGAGTCTGGAGCCGACGCGAACCGCCCCTAGTTTCTCGACCGCCTTTTGCGACCGCACGTTCTGCGGGCCTATCAGAAAGACCACGCGTTTGACGAATTGAAATGCGTGGCGCAACATGAGCCGTTTCATTTCTCCGTTATAGTTGCCGCCCCAGTGCGAGCGCGCCAGGAAGGTCCACCCAATTTCCACTTCGCTCGCCTCCGCGTTGTAGGCGTGGAATCGGGACGATCCGATGATCCTGCCATCTTTGCAATCGAGGGCCGTGAGTGCGCCCCCCGACGCCAGCGATTCGCTAAACAAGGCGTTGAACACCTCGGGCTTATAGCGGTCACGAGCGGGATGCTGCTCCCAAATGAACGGATCGGACGCGACCGCGAACAGACCTTCTGCATCGTCCGGGCGAAGCGGACGCAGTTCGACGAGCTCACCTTTCAGCGTTGGCTGAAAATCGAAAAGCATATTCGGAGTCATCCATTCATCACGGTCTTGCGGTTTTGTGAATTTCGACCGTCGACCAAGTCTTGTCGGCAGCGTGACAGAGCTTCTCGATCACGCAATCAGCGCACTTTGGACCGCGAGCCACGCACAGTTTTCTTCCATGCCAGATCACTTCGTGGGAGAAATCCGTCCAGCGTTCTCGGGGCACGATCCGCATCAGGTCCTGCTCGATTTTTTGCGCGTCTTGATGCTGCGTCAGCTCCAGCCGCTGTGAAATTCTCGTGACGTGAGTATCGACGACTACGCCTTCATTTTTCTTGAACCACGTCCCAAGCACGACATTGGCGGTTTTGCGTGCGACGCCGGGGAGTGTCAGCAGTTCTTCCATCGTCTGCGGGACTTCGCCGTCGAAATCGGCGACGATCTTGCGCGCCGCGCCCACTACAGATTTTGATTTGTTGCGGAAGAAGCCGGTGGAACGGATGTCGGGCTCCAGTTGCTCCGGTTCGAGTGCGGCAAAGGCTTGGACTACAGGATACTTCTCGAAAAGAACCGGCGTCACCATATTGACGCGAACGTCTGTACACTGCGCCGAAAGGATGGTTGCGACCAGCAGCTCCCACGCTGTGCGATGCGTGAGCGCGCAGGTCACGCCGGGATACATCTGGTCAAGGCCAGCGATAATCTGGCGTACGCGGTTAGGATTCGTCGGATCGTATGCGGTGGAGGATTTCTTCTTCCGCGCAGGGATCTGAGCAGCGGCCGACTTGGAGGCGCCCCTGGAGGTTTTTTTCGCCAATGGCGAGGATGGTGCCGCTGTGCGCGCGGCAGGCGGTGCGGATTTCGCAGGCACGCGAACTGTGCGAGACGCGCCTTCCTGGCGTCCGCTGCGGCTGGGTTGGCGCGGTATGTTTCCGCGAGGCATGGATTCTCCTTCGGAAGAAAGTTATGGTAACAAAAGCGCGGGCGGAGGGGTTCAGCTATTTAAACAGGCCGTCCGATATGCGTATCGCGGCGGGCGACGATGCTCGCCGGACAGTCGGCAAGATGAAGGCTCCGCCTGCTTGTGGCGGGGGCGCCAGCCTGCCGGGCAATCCAGACCCTCGGGACTTCTACGTTAGTAACCGCCACGTGATTGACTGCTGCCGATACCATGAGTAGTCTGTGAGCAAAGGAAAAATCTTTGGCCGTCAAGAACATTAAATTAGGACAAGTGTGGCGACAGGAGACGAGCGGAAAAGATTTCCTCGTCACCAAGGTTTACAACGAAGTGTTCACACAATATGCGGTGCTGCGTCCGGCTGAAGTCAGCGCGCCCGATTCGCCAACGGTCAAGGTGAAGGTCGCCAGGTCGGCCGACGGAGTTTCTCTGCCCGGCTTCGCTTTCACGCAGGAAGGGGCGTTCTAGGATTTAGGCATTAACCATTTAACCATTTAGTCACTGAGTCATTGACACATCGGCCACTTGATTGGCTCGGCTTTAGCCATTTACTCACCGGCGATTCCCTCATAGGGTTTTCAATGATTCAATGCCTCAATGATTTAATGTCTCAATAGCTCCATGTCTCAATAGCTCCATGACTGAAAAAATCCTCGCAATCCTATTCGTTTTCATTAACTCCATTGTGGCAGCCACCGGCTACGGCGGGCTGGTTATCCTGATGGCGATTGAATCCGCGTGCATTCCATTGCCCTCGGAGTTGATCATGCCGTTCGCCGGGTACCTGGTGTTTCACGGCACGATGAAGCTGGTATGGGTCGCGACTGCGGGCGCGATTGGCTGCAACCTTGGCTCGCTGATTGCCTATGAGATCGGTTGCTATGGCGGCAGGCCGCTAGTGGAGCGCTACGGGCGCTGGATCCTGATGGGTCGCCGCGAGCTAGATTGGGCCGATCGTTTCTTTGAGCGCTGGGGAGAAGCGGCGGTATTTATTGCACGATTGCTGCCGGTGATTCGGACCTTTATTGCGCTGCCGGCCGGGATCGCGCGCATGCCGCGCGGAAAATTCCATATCTACACGTTCGCGGGATCGTGGCCCTGGTGCTTTGCACTGGCATTCGCGGGTATGAAGCTGGGCGAGAATTGGCGGACGATCGGAAAATACTTCCATCAAATGGATGCCGTGATCGGCGTGCTTCTTGTGACGGGTGCTGCATGGTTTGTCTGGTCGCACTGGCAGAACCGGCTGCGCACGGACGAAAGCTAGCTTTCGGTTTCTGTTTCCGAGTACGCAACAACGCGCAAATCTTAGGATTCTGATTTCGACTTGGCGGGCGAGGTCGCCCACCGAACTGCCGGCGAGTCGCCGGCGCTACTCAAGTTCTCCTGCTTCGAAAGGCCGCGCAAGTTGGGACGCGACCAACTTCCACTCCCCACCTCGTTTCACGAGTACATCGAGATACATGTAGCGCACGTGGAATCGCTTTCCGTCGCGTTCCACTTCGTCGGACTCGGAGCCGTGGACGATGGCCGTGTCTCCGAAAAGGCGAATTGTTCTGCCGATCGATACGATCGACGGATAGCGAACTGCGCTAGTGCGGAGATTCTCGAGAATCTGCAGCCTGCTCATCGGCTGCCCTGCGTCGCCATATTGCACGTAATCATCTGCGAGAATTTGCGCGAGCGCCTCCACATCTGCCTTCATTAACGCCGCATCTCCGGCTTCGTATAGAGCCTCGATTTGACGTTCGTCGTCCGCGACTGACATTCCGTTCCCCCTAGGCTTGTTGCTCCACTCTCATGGGTCAACGCGTTCGTGACTATGCGCTGACGCTGCAAATGTGTAATCTCTCGCTTAGGCACTGCTATGGGTCTTTTTAGTTTTTTTCTGCATCCCTGGATTTTTCTGCTGCAGGGACTGGCGATTGTACACTTCATCCGCCGGCGGCCGGAGTTTTATTGGCTGTTTGTCATTTTGTTTCTGGGCCCGCTCGGCGCGATCATTTATCTGGCCGTTGAAGCCCTGCCCGATATTGGCCTTCTCGGCCAGTCTTTCAAAGTATTTCCACGCCGTAGCCGCATTCGCGAACTGGAAGTGGCGATCCACGATAATCCGTCCGCGGGGAATTATGAGGAGTTAGGCGACCTCTACATGGACGACGGGAGAATCGCGGAGGCGCGCGCTGCGTTTGATCGGGCGATCGCAGCACGAGCCGATACGCTCGATCCGTTTTATCGCCGTGGTGTTTGCGCATTGCAATTGGGAGACGCCGCCGCTGCGCTGCCCGATCTGGAACGAGTGGTCGGCAAAGAACCCGACTACGATTTCCAACGCGCTGCAGGCTTGCTCGCGCACGCTTATGCGTTGACCGGCCAGAAGGAAAAAGCCGAGGAGTTATTCCGCAGGGTGACGGTCATTTCGACTTTGTCGGAGACTTACTTGAATTTCGCCGATCTGCTGGCCTCGCAGAAGCGCAATGCCGAAGCGCGCGAGTGGGCGCAGAAGGTTCTCGATAAGAAGCCCTCGATGCCGGGATATCTCCGGCGGCGGGAGCGGCCGTGGTTCCGGCGGGCAGGGGAGATGCTGAAACGGGCGAGGGCGTAAGGGAACAACAGCGCTGGAGTTGTGCGGACACGTTGCAAGCTTGATATTTGTCCCGGATTAGCCGGCCCTATCCTTGCTATAAACCGCCTATCGACAAGGGTGGAATTCCATCGAATGGCGTCTTAGAATCGTCGTCGTGACAATTGTCACAGTGCTGCTCTCCTCGCCTATGTCGCCGACGAAATCTGCTGTCGCGATTATCGTGGGAATTGTGAGTTTGATTGTCGCATTTGTTAACCAGAACTTTTACTGGCGAAAAGGGGCGTTCTCGGGAGACAAGCCAATGCCTCGATGGCTCGTGCGGTTAATGTTTGGAGTAAGCGGCCTGTTATTTATGATGATCGGAATCCGTGACCTGTGGCGTTGGAACTAAGCCTACACTTCAACCTTGTCTTGGTGGTTTTGAGTAGTGCAGTCAAAGATCGCATGACGAGAGAGGCCGGAAGCTGAGGGCCGTAGTGCTATTCTTCCCTCAATGCAAATTTCTTACCTTGAATGCACGCGCTGCGGTGAGCATCTTTCCGCTGATTGCCCACAAACTGTTTGCCCTAAAGATGGTGGCGTGCTGTTTGCGCGTTACGATCTTGCCAGCCTGAAAGGGAAGTTGCGCCGCGAAGATTTGCGCGGACGCGTGGCCTCCATGTGGCGCTATGCCGAAGTGCTTCCCGACCTTGCTGCGAATGAAACGCCGGTCACACTGGGAGAAGGTTTCACTCCTATGCTTGCCAGCCGCGGGTATCCGAATGTTTTTATTAAAGACGAAGGCCTGAATCCGACGGGATCGTTCAAGGCGCGCGGCATGTCGGCTGCGGTCACAATGGCTCGGCATTATGGGTTGAAGAAGCTGGCGGTGCCTTCGGCTGGAAACGCCGGTGGAGCGCTCGCCGCCTACGCCGCGGCTGCGGGACTGGAAGCCTACATCTTCATGCCGAAAGACGTTCCGCTCGCCAATCGCATGGAGTCGGAATATTTCGGCGCGCACGTCACCCTGGTCGATGGCTCGATCAGCGACTGCGCGCGCATGGTAGCCGAGCGCAAAGAGAAAGAAGGCTGGTTCGACGCTTCCACGCTCAAGGAGCCGTATCGCGTCGAGGGCAAGAAGACGATGGGCTATGAAGTCGCCGAGCAGTTGGATTGGAAGCTGCCGGACGCAATCATCTATCCGACGGGCGGCGGCACAGGGCTGATCGGAATGTGGAAGGCGTTTGAGGAGATGGAGGAATTAGGCTGGCTCGGAGCGGAACGGGCTGGGTCAATGCGTCCAAAGATGATTACCGTGCAGGCGGCCGGTTGCGCGCCGATAGTGAAGGCGTTCGAGGCAGGGAAGAGCGCGTCCGAAATGTGGACGGGAGCGCAAACGTTTGCCGCTGGCCTGCGCGTGCCGAAGGCATACGGCGACTACCTTATCCTCGACATTTTGAAGAAGAGCGGCGGTGCTGCGGTGAGCGCGACCGACGAAGAAATTCTCGCAGCCACGCGTCATATGGCCAGCGTGGAAGGCGTTTTCGCCGCGCCCGAAGGAGCGGCTTCGCTGGTGGCTTATCAGAAGCTGCGGGCTAGCGGTTTTCTGCGCGAAGAAGATACGGTTGTGCTGTTCAATACCGGCTCGGCCTATAAGTATCTCGACATGATGGAAGAGCAAGAGCGCCACGCGGAACGGATTGTGCCCGCGGTGCGTAACATTGGCGGAATCATCGGGCCGTACTGATCGCGTCGATTCCATTTCACAGCGCGGAGGGCGAGACGCCCTCCAGACAGCCGGCGGGACGCCGGCGCTACATCCACTTGATCTCTGAGCGCCAGAGGAATGATCTTTTCACAGCAACCAGAGCCACGCGAATTGTCTAAAACCCAGCGCGAAGAAATGGTACGCTCGCAGCTTGCCGAGCGCGGCATATGCGATCCGCGAGTGCTGGCCACGATGCGCTCCGTTCCACGGCACGAGTTTGTGCCCGAGGAATTCCGCGATCAGGCCTATGACGATAATCCGTTGCCGATCGGCGAGGGACAGACGATTTCTCAGCCTTATATTGTGGCCGCCATGCTGGAGCATCTCGCGTTGCGGGAAAGCGACCGCGTGCTTGAAGTCGGCGCGGGTTCGGGTTATGTGACGGCGTTGTTGTCCGTGCTCTGCGCTGAAGTATTTTCGGTGGAGCGGTACGCGTCGCTGGCACTTTCCGCCGGAACCACGCTGCGGCGGCTGGGACATACAAACGTCAAGATGCGAGTCGGCGATGGCGCGCTCGGCTGGCCTGAGTATGCCCCGTTCAATGCCATCGTGGTCTCGGCGGCAACGGCGGTGATTCCGCCTGCGCTCTTCGATCAACTTGCGGAAGGCGGACGCATGATCCTGCCGGTTGGCCCGCCGTCGAGCCAGGAATTGCAACTGATCCGCAAAATTAACGGGCGACTCGACGTGACCGTGCTTGAGGGATGCAGGTTCGTTCCGCTGGTCGCCGGTCCGGCTAGCAGCGAGTGATCACGTTATCCAAGCGTCCTCCGCGATGTCGATCGCTGTACGGTAACCAGTTCACGCTGAAAAGCGCTGCCCTAAGCCGGGCACTCTGTGGTTGGTTCGGTAGTGTCTTAGGTAAGACACTACCGGTTCTTACTCGGCTTAACTTGATCACTTAACTATGGCGTGACCTTGAAGACTACGCCGTAGCCGTCGCCTCCGGCTTGTCTTGCCGTGCCGTAGAGGTTGCCTTTCTTATCGGCGACCAGGTTACTGAATGAGTATTGGCCGTCGCTGCCGCCGGTAAGCGTGTAGAGCTCGTCATAGGTCCACGTGCCGCCGGAATTTGTCAGCTTATAAACGGTGCCGGAGTTGTATGCGCCGTCGCAATGCGTTGTGGCGTAGATGTTGCCCGAGGCGTCGAGCAGAACGTTGCGAAAACTGCCTGAAATGCCCCAGCCGGCCAATCCGTAAAGCGTGTTGAAGGTCCAGCCTGTGCCGTCCGGCGTCAGTTCAAAAATCGTGCCGCCACCATCGGACCCCGAGGCCCCGCCATCGGTTGTCGCGCCGAAAATATTCCCAGATCCGTCAAAGACCAGGCCGGCGTAAGGAACTCCGCCGTCGGTTCCCAGGGTAAAGTCATGCAGGGTTGTCTCTGCCCATGCCGATTGCGCGGCCAACTCGTAGACGGTGCCATTGCCATCAAGGCCGCCGGTAGAAGTGGTGCCGTAGAGGTTGCCGGCTGCGTCAAAGGTGACGCCTGCGACTGGATTGGTGCCCAGACTGCCAAAGCTGTGGAGAACCGATTCCTTACCTTTCTTGGTGAGTTCAAACACCGTGCCTGCGCCGGAGGTTCCTCCCGCGAAAGTGGTGCCGTAGAGGTTCCCGGCCGAGTCCACAACAAGGGCCGCTTGGGGATCGGCTCCGTCGGTGGTGCCGCCTTTGAAGCTATAGAGCACCGTCTCTACGCCCTTGGGAGTAACTCTGAAAATGGTGCCGTTCCCGTAAGCGCCGCCGGAGCTAGTGGTACCGTAAAGATCGCCGGAGGCCTCACGCAGCAAACTTGCCTGGGGACTCGAGCCATCGGTGCCACCCTTGAAGCTGTAGAGTGGGGTGAACTTGCCGGCCTCAGAAATTTTGAACACAGTGCCGGCACCAGAACTTCCGCCCGCGCTGGTGGTGCCATAGAGATAACCGGACACAGCGACAAAGCCATCGAGTGGATTAGCGCCGTCGTCGCCGTTGGTGAAGTTATAGAGCACCTTAAAGGTTTGGGCTTGAGAGTGGACGGCGAGCGACGCCAAGGTAACAGCGATCGCGAATACCAGCAACGGTCTTATACGGTGGGAAGGCTGCTTGTTAGTCATGTGAAATTCCCCTTCTTTGTGGAGGCGTTGACTCGGTAGCGTTGGGTGATTGTATCCCTTGCTATGCGTTTTGCGGCATCCAAAAGTGCATTCGTGGCTGGGAAGGAGGACATCGTTGGTTATAGGACTATTTCCTTTGTTCGGCGGGCAAATGTTCGGCAGGCGAACTCCCGCGGAGCCTACCAAGGCTGCTTTACAATAGCTCCGTGGCCTTCCTGCAAAACTTGAAGATTACGCTGGAGATGATTAAGTGGGAGCACTCTATCTTCGCGCTCCCGTTCGCTCTTTGCGGCGCAATGTTGGCCGCTGGAGGCCTGCCTAGCTGGCATCAGCTGGGCTGGATCATCGTCGCCATGGTCTCGGCGCGGTCGGCGGCGATGGCTTTCAATCGGCTGGCGGACGCTTCGATTGATGCGGCCAATCCTCGGACCGCGACGCGTGCTTTGCCTGCGGGCGTTCTGACTTCTGGATTCGTTACGACCTTCGTATTGATTACCTGCGCGATTTTTGTGTTGGCGGCGTGGCAGTTGAATCGGCTGACGCTTTGGCTTTCGCCGGTGGCGCTGGCGGTTGTGCTGCTTTATTCGTATTCCAAGCGGTTCACGCGCTGGTCGCATCTGTTTCTCGGATTTGCTCTCGGGATCGCTCCGTCGGCGGCGTGGATTGCGGTGCGCGGATCGCTCGATCCGCGCATTCTGTTGCTCACCGCAGCGGTGACATTCTGGGTCGGCGGATTCGATGTGATCTACGCCTGCCAGGATTACGACTTTGACCGTGACCACGGCTTGCATTCCGTCCCGCGCTATCTGGGCATTCATGCGGCGCTGTGGGTCGCGCGCGTGTTTCATCTGGTGATGCTTGGCTTGCTGGTCGCGCTCGTTCTTGCATTCGGTCTCGGCAAACTTGCTTTTGTAGGAGTGGCTGCGGTTGCCGTGCTGCTGGCTTATGAGCACTCGCTTGTGCGGCACGACGATCTGAGTAAGCTGAACGCCGCGTTCTTCACCATGAATGGCGTTATCTCGGTGGTGTTCTTTGTGTTTGTCGCGGCCGACCAGTTGTTCCGGTTGTAGAGAAGCGGCTTGTCGCGTCTCCTTCAGCGGGGAAGACTAAGCAAGCCCCTTCTCACTACGCAAGGGACGAACTTCCCGCAAAGCTAAACGGGCGCTGTTTTTTTGGCGCCAACCGATGGGTAGAATTCAGAAATGTGTGGGGGGGGCCCCTACCCCAAAATGAGTTAAGTTGGTGATAGGACGGAAGTTAAAGGCAAAGTCTTCAAAAGATTCAACTTAGCGTTTAACTTTGCTGTTTGGCGTGCACTTGCGAGGGTACGGACCGGGCCATATTTTGTCAAAGAGCGGTGAAAAGTTTGCGGCCGGAAATGTGTTTGTCTCTGGAGACTGGCGCAGTTCTCGACGATGCACTGTCGAGGTATCTTCGCACCGGGCTTTGAGGCTGTTCCCCTAAACCCGCGCTAAAGGGGCTGCATAAACCCTCGCTTAACCCAGCGCACAAGAAAGAGAACTAGATAGACAAAGCCCCAGCCCAGCGGCACGGGGACGAATGCAACGATTGCCGCCGCAAGCCAAGCACTCTCATATGCGGACGCAAGAGAATCGGCAGCTTCTTTGTTGCACCGATCAAAGGCCGCGTCGCAGGCAGCTTGATTCTTCGAGCAGTCAGGGCGGTTGCCATCGCACCGGACGTGAATTTTAGCTATAAGGTCGGACGCCTTGTCCAATTCTGAGTCGTCGGTGTATAGCCCCGCTCCGAGAATCCAAACAACTGAGGCGATAATCCCTATTCTTTTCCATCCGTTTAGCTTCATCATTCCGAGTCTCGTCGAAACGAAAGCTTAATTTGGCACGCAATGCCAGACCCAGTGACACGGCCCTGACGGCCCATCGCAAACGCATTCTGCTACAGGATGTCTGTCCACAGAGCATTGTGGCGGCATCCCTTTTTCGTTCGGATTACAAGCCGATTGATTTTGACCAGACGCGACCATAGCCAGCAGAGACGACGCAACTACAAGCAGCGTTTTTTTCATAATCCCTCTGCGCTGGATGATACTCCCTTCAGAACAAACACTTGATCCTCCTCATAGACATTCCGCTAGAAGGCCGAGGGGGTACGCACTTAGCCCAGCCAACCTGTATTTGGGAGCGTGAAGAACATGCGAGGCACAAACATCCCGCGACGAATCACACAGTAGTGTGATTCACCGACAGAAACGTTGTCAAGTTCTTATCTGTGCTGTGCTTCCATTACTTCCTACGGTATCAGCAATCGCGATGCCTGCTTCGCACTCATTCCGCACCAACGACTCGCACCTCCTCCGAATCAATACTCCAAAAGGCAAATCGCAGTTGACTAACAACCGTAGTTACTCCTCCACGTCGTCGGCGGTGACGGCATCGCGAGATGCGTGCCAGATTCGCAAAACGCGCACCCTGCTGCTCGTCCTCCTGAACGTGAAAAATGATTCGGTAGACACCGTTTCCTTTGCCGAACAGCAAATGGCGGGCGGGGAACCTAACCTCTTTAGCCTCGGGAATGACGGGACACCGGGTGGGAAACCTGTCCAGGCTGAAAATGGCGTCGAATAACCGCGTCAGCCACTTCTCCGCGTGTAGGGGAGCAGCCGCGCGAATGCGATCAAACGCTGCGTAGGCATCCGCTTCGGCGGGTGCTGCGAGGCTAACGCGATAGGCCATATTTGGCCCGCATCTCGTCCAACACTTGAGTGGCAGGTTTCGTTTCGCCGCGTTCGGCGCTCGCCATTCCCTCTTGAATTGCCGCCAGGGTTTCCATGTGGTGCAAGCGATCCTGCATTAATTGGTAGCTGGCCGCGTCTTGCACAACGACTTCCGCTTTGCCGTTCACGGTGAGCACTTCCGGGGCTTGCGTCTTCTTTAGTCGCTTGACGTGCGCCTTGTGGTTGCGCAGGAAATCGGTCAAGGAGTGGATTTCACGGGTATCGAGCATGAGATGCCTCCCGGAGTATTATCTGATAATTATATGTTGCCATAGCGACGGCGAAAGTCAATATAATACTTTAAGTCAATGCCCCGCCGAAACCATGGTTGACCGGTTCTACCCCATGTCGTTTCGTGCACGAAGGCTGGGTTATCATTAGAACGATGGCAAGCCCCCACCCATTCCAGACCGACGATCCGCGTCTCCTTCCGATCAAGGACAAAGTCCTCGCCGGCGAGCGCCTGAACGATTCCGACGCGCTCACCCTCTACGGCACCGGCGACATCCTTGCCGTCGGCTGGCTGGCGAATCTGGTGCGCGAGCGCATGCATGGCGACAAGGCGTACTTCAACGTCAATCGCCATATCAATCCGACGAACGTGTGCATTGCCGCGTGCCGGTTGTGCGCGTTTGGGCGCAAGAAAGACGCTCCGGGCGCATACACGATGGCGCTCGAAGAAGCGTTTCAGATTGCGTCCACGGGCTACACAGAGGCGATCACGGAGTTTCACATCGTTGGCGGGCTACATCCCGATCTGCCGTTTCAATATTTTCTCGATCTTGTTTCCGGGCTGAAAGAACGCTTTCCGCAGGTGCACATGAAGGCGTTCACCATGGTCGAAGTAGCGTATCTGGCAAAGCGGTCGAAGCTTTCGATTCGCGAGACGCTCGTCAAGATGAAAGAAGCGGGCGTGGATTCGCTGCCCGGCGGAGGCGCGGAGATTTTTGCCGACCGCGTGCGGCACATCATTTGCGATCACAAGATTGACGGCGACGACTGGCTGAACACGGCTCGCATGGCGCATGAGATCGGATTGAAGTCGAATGCGACCATGCTCTACGGGCACATCGAGAACGACGAAGACCGCGTGGATCATCTGCTGAAGCTGCGTGCGCTGCAGGATGAGACGCACGGCTTCCAGACATTTATTCCGCTGGCGTTTCATCCCGCGAATACGCCGCTCGAACATCTGCCGACGACGACCGGCATGCTCGATATCAAGCAGATTGCGGTGAGCCGGCTGGTGCTCGATAATTTCCCGCATGTCAAGTCCTACTGGCAGATGATGACGCCAAAGATCGCGCAGATTTCGCTGCGTTTTGGAGCGGACGATATCGACGGGACTGTTGTCGAGGAAAAGATTTATCACGATGCGGGAGCGACCACACCGCAAGGCCTGCGGCGGCATGATTTCATACGGCTGATCAAGGAAGCCGGGCGCGAGCCGGTGGAGCGCGACACCCTTTATCGGCCGGTGACGCGGACGGAAACTTCGTTTACGGTGTCGGTGTAAGTTAGAAAGCGCAGAAGAAACCCACTACTAAAGGTCGCCCGGCATGTCGAACGGTCTGGTTTTCGTGGCGGCGATATTGCTGTTGGTCACCTCCGTCGTGCATTCGGTGCTGGGGGAACAGCGGTTGATTGGCCCTCTGCTGGCGCGTCGAGACGGCATTCTTGCCAACGAACTTGCCCGCTTCATACTTCGTCTGGCATGGCATATAACCAGCCTTACCTGGTTGGTGCTGGCCTTGATTCTGGTGCAGTTGGTTCGGAATCCATCCACGGCAAGGTTTTGGGCACTGGCGGCAACGGGCGTGGCCTTTACCGGTATCGGACTCTACGACGCGGTGGCCAGTCGAGGCCGTCATGTCGGATGGCCGTTGCTCGCCGGGATCGGGATTGCTTCGCTCTTAGCGCTCTGGTGGTGAATGGCGCGTCTGTGGAAGGAAACTGCGTTTGCAGTATCCCTGTAAGTTCTTTCTTGGATAGCTTTCATTTTTTAGCCCTGATCCTCATTTCCCTCACAAAATAGTTATGCTAACTCCGCTAATTGAAGTAACATCTCTGTTCGCGGAGTTGGTATGAGATTCGTCAAAATCTGCTTCGCCCTCGGGCTTCTTATTGCCTGCGCGCCGCTTGGTTTTGCGGGTGATGCGACGTGGGTGGAGGTGCGGTCGCCGAATTTTTCGGTGATTACCGATGCCGGTGACAAAAAGGGACGCGACGCGGCGCTGCATTTTGAGCAGATGCGGTCGGTGTTCGGAGCCTTGATGACCAAGGCGCACATAAGTCTGCCGGTGCCGCTACAGATTGTCGCCTTCAAATCGTCCAGGGAAATGCGGCAGATGGCGCCGATTTTCAATGGGAAAGCTACCGAGGATGCGGGATTATTCCAGGGCGGCACCGATCGCAGTTTCATCTTACTCGATATGTCGGTCGAGAATCCCTGGTCGGTGGTCTTCCACGAATATGCGCACCAATTGATGAACGGGAATATGTCCAAACGCACGGACCCGTGGTTCGAAGAGGGCTTCGCGGAGTATTTTGCGAGTATTGAAGTCGACAGCAAACAAGCCAGCGTCGGCAAGATTCCCGAGGATACTTATCGCATCCTGCAAGGCGAAGGAATGATGCACGTCGCCGATCTATTTCGCGTGCAACAGTATTCGAAGACTTACAACGAGAGCGGAAGCCACCGTAACGTGTTTTACGCGGAGTCGAGCCTGGTGGTCCATTATTTTTATGACAATCGCCTGATCCCGAAGCTCGCAGATTATTTTGCGTTGCGCATTGAAGATAAGAAACCGGTCGAGCAAGCTTTCCTAAAGGCTTTTGGGATGACGCCGGAGCAGTTCGATAAAGTTCTTCGAAGTTACTTGAGCAGCGGCAAGTTCAAGTACTATCCGATTCCGACGCCGGCGAACATTGTAGCCGCACAATTCACGGTAACGCCGGTAAGCAGCGCCGATGCGCGCGCTCTTCTCGCCGATATCCATGCACATAGTCCGGACTATAAGGACAACGCGCCGGCCGAATTTCAGGATGTCCTCAAAACCGACCCGGAGAACGTTGCCGCCTTGCGGGGAGCGGGCTTTGCTTATCTGCAAGAGAAGGACTATGAGCACGCAACCGAGTATCTGCGGCGCGCGGCGCAACTCGACAGCAAAGATGGGCGCGTCCACTTTTATTACGCAATGGTGTTAAACCAGCAGGGTTCATTGAATGCGGCGAAATCGGCTGAAATCAAGAAGGAGTTGGAAACTTCGATCGCACTCGATCCAAGTCTGGCCGACGCCTACTCGCTGCTGGGGTTCACGCAGGCATTTTCGGGCGAGCCTGAAAAAGGGATCGCGAGCATGAAAAAGGCGCTCGAGCTATCTCCGCGCAATGAATCCTACTTGTTTAACCTGGCCAGCATCTGCTTAGCGAATCGTCGAGTAGACGACGCGATTGCTATCCTGCAAAGGCTGGCAGGCAGCGCAGATCCGGAGGTTGCCACGCGGGCCAATCAGAGTCTGGAGCAGGCGCTCACTTACAAGAAACAGATGGACGATTTTCAAACTCGGGTTGAAAAACAAGCCAGAGCCCGCCAGAACGAGTCGCAGCCATCATCGCCAGAAGCAGTGCAGGAATCGGCGCCGGCCGCAATGCATTTCATCAAAGGCAAGCTCGTCTCGATAGATTGTTCCGGAGCGCCGCAGGCCGTGCTGACGATCGCATGGGCCGCGAAATCCATGAAATTCCACGTACACGACAGCGCACATCTGGTGCTGATCGGAGCGGACGACTTTTCATGTAACTGGACCAATAAGAAAGTCGCGGTCAACTACCGTGAACGTTCCGACGGCGATGGCGATATTGTGTCACTCGAAGTGCAGTAGGGTCGAAATGCGGTAAAAATGATATCCGGAACTTTAGACACTCACGGGAATCTAACGATCATGGCAAAAGAGCAAACGGCGATTTTCGGCGGCGGTTGTTTTTGGTGCATAGAGGCAGTCTTTCAACGGCTGGCAGGCGTCAGCCAAGTGGAGTCGGGTTACATGGGTGGGCACGTCGACGATCCCAGCTATAAGGATGTATGCGGCGGCGATACGGGGCATGTGGAGGTGGTCCGGATTACCTTCGATCCGGATGCGATCAGTTACCGCGAGTTGTTAGACGTGTTTTTTTCGGTGCATGACCCGACTCAGCTGAACCGGCAGGGCAACGACGCGGGCGAGCAATATCGCTCCGTGATTTTCTATACCGAGGAAGAGCAGCAGCGGATTGCAGAAGACGTGATCGCCGAGATGACGGCAGGGAAGGAATTCTCCGAGCCGATTATGACGGCGGTCGAACCAGCGTCGAAATTCTACGTGGCCGAGAGCTACCATCAAAATTATTTCAACGAGAACTCGCGGCAACCTTATTGCATGTTTGTGATCTCGCCCAAGCTGGCAAAGCTGGAACAAAAATTTGCGGAGAAGTTGCGGGCGTAGGGTTGCCGTCTAGTGGCGTTCTTCCAGCAGCAGGCGGCGCAGCGTGCGCAGATCGTTTAGCTCGCGGTTGCCGCTGCGCAGATGATGCTCCAGTTTTTCCATTTTGAATTGAACCAAGCGGAGCGCCTCGACTCGCCGATGCAACGCGTTCTGTTCCGCGGTGGCGGTATCCGCCGCGATGTCGTTCCGTGCTTCGACAATCGCTTCCAGCAACAGACGAAGGTAGTCCTGCGCGTTCTCAATGCTGTCGAATGGAGTCTCGGGGCGGTTGCCAGTGGAAGCCATAGAGAGCACGCACTGAACTTGCGATGGATGAACCCCGCCAGAAAACGGGGAATTAATGGCGGAGAGGGTGGGATTTGAACCCACGATACCCGTTAAGGTATGTCCGCTTTCGAGGCGGATCGTTTCAACCGCTCACGCACCTCTCCGGAGAAACAGTTGCCAGTTACCAGTAATCCGTTGCCAGTATCCAGTTGCCAGTAAAAGCCGAGCCGGCGCAGTCAAATCAGCGCCGCCGACCGCAATTGAAAGCTCCCGAACGATCGACGACTAACGACGCTTTCTAAAAAACTCCTGCACGATCTCTGCTGACTTGCCAGCCAAAACTCCTCCGCGCACTTCCATCCGGTGATTCAACGCAGGATGGTTGATCACCTGCAGCACCGAGTGAACGGCTCCTGCCTTGGGATCGTCCGCACCGTACACCAATCGGCGGATGCGCGCGTGGACCAGCGCTCCCGCACACATGGCGCACGGTTCAATTGTAGCAAACAGTTCGCACTCGCTTAGGCGGTGATTCCCCAGGTTCTTCCCGGCCTCGCGCAGCGCGACGATTTCGGCATGGGCGGTGGGATCGTTCTCGCTCAGATTGCGATTGCTCCCATGTCCCACCACCCTGCCTTCAAACACAACCACGGCGCCAACCGGGACTTCGCCGGCTTCGAGCGCGCGCTGAGCGGCTCGAAGCGCTTCTTCCATCCAGAGTTCGTCCGCGCTGAATTGGGGTGGGGCAAGCAATCGGGATTCACCAAATGTAAGTCTAAATCGACCGGCAAGCTGGGCTTCGCCGGCTCGGAGAAGAGTGTATGCGATCCATGGCCCGAATGGGGGATGAGCTGTTGAGGTTGGCCTACGCAAGGGAACTTCTATGCATTCCGATGCACTCCGGCCGTGAAAACGCCCGTCCAGCAAGGGCTTTCGCCGCAGACTGAGATGCAACATAACGCTAGCCTTATCTGTCGTATATCGACAATTAATGAAGCAATACGCGATGGCAGGGGATTTGCACCTTCGGCAGTACAGGCAGGGCGCGCGCGATGGCACGTGTGGGCAGCGCTCGGCCGGGAGGGTTGTACAGTGAAGAAAATTGTGAAGGTTCTGGCTGTGATGGGGGTTGCTGGGTGTTTGGCAACGGCGGCGCTCGGACAAGCGGCTTTCAACATTGTGAGAGTGGCGAACTCCCAAGGCAACACTTCGACGGCAATTAACAATGCAGGAGACGTTATCGTCGACGTGCAGACTCCGACGACCGTTAACGTGTCGTTGTGGAACCGTTTGGCCGGTCAAACCACTTTGGGCATGACGGGCGGTCACAACAGCGGTGTGGCCCTCAATTCGGGGAACGACGTTGCAGGAGTGGGCCAACTGGGAAGTTCCAGCGATCTGCAAGCTTTCTTGTGGGATTCGAATGGCGGCACGCAATGGCTGGGGACCCTCGGCGGCTCCGAGAGCGCTGCCAGCGGAGTGAACGCAAGCCGCGAAGTGGTGGGCATGTCGTACACGGCGGCAAACCTGCAGCATGCGTTCCTGTGGACCGAGAGCGGTGGCATGACGGACCTGACGCCGAGCTTGACCAGCGCAGGCGGCGCAACGGCCATGGGCATCAATGATTCTGGCGAAGTGGTTGGCTACTACTATCCCAATGGAGCCACGAACGTCCTCGGTTTCAACTGGACGCAGGCGAATGGGTTTCAAAGTTTTGGCGTTCCCGGAACACTGGCCATGGCGGTGAATGACTCGGGCACAATCGTGGGCCGAACCATCACGTCCAATGGAGATAAGCACGCATTCTCCTGGACAGAATCTGGTGGCATGGTTGATCTGGGCACGCTGGGTGGCGACATGAGTACGGCGCTCGCGATCAATAACAAGGGATGGATTGTTGGCACGTCGCTGACGACATTCAGCAAAAACGTGCTGAATGGCTTTTTGTGGACGCCTTCGGGAGGAATGCAGAGCTTCGTGACCCTGGCCAAATTGTGGAGAGGAACGCAGCCCTACTCCATGCAGGTGAACGACTATGGCGACATCGCCTTGACCACAACGACGCAACTGATCATTCTGATGCCGCACATGACGCCGTCCGTCACTTCTTCGGCGAATCCCGCAGTCGCGGGTCAGGCGGTCACACTCACCGTTACAGTGAGCTCGATCGCCGGGCCTCCGCCCGATGGAGAAACGCTGGAATTTCGCGTCGGCGGCAAGCAAGTGGGAACTGGAACCCTTAACAACGGTGTTGCGCAGTGCACGATCACGGGGCTGACCCACGGTTCGCATAGAGTGGAGGTCGTCTACAACGGGGATGCTTATTATCTGTCGTTTGCCAACTCGTCTCTAGTGCAGGTCGTGAATTAGGACTTCGGCAAACCGCGGTGCGCTCGCGCCGCGGTTTTGCTGTGATTGCACTCACAAATCGACCCAGCCCGAGAGTGGTATCCTATGCGGGTTATGGGAATGACCGAAATCCTGCGCAAAGTGTTCCTGGTCGACCTGATCCAGGGGCTTGGTGTGACCTTCCGCTATCAGCATCCCAAGGAGATTTATACCGAGCAGTATCCGTTCGAGCGGCCGATGGTTGCCGAGCGATACCGCGGAGCGCCGCGCCTCAACGTCAATCCCGATACCAACGAGAGCCTCTGCATTTCCTGCGATCTGTGCGCTCTCGCTTGTCCCGAACACTTGATTGTGGTCACCAGCGAGCGCAATGAGAAGACGCGCCGAAAAGAACTCACCAACTTCACCTACGATCTGAGCCGCTGCATGTTCTGCGGATTGTGCGAAGATGCCTGTCCTACCGACGCGCTCGAACTCACGCAGGATTTCGAGTTGGCAAGCTACACGCGCGAAGGCATGATCTGGGACCGCCAGGCCCTGGAAAAAGGTCCGCTGCCAACTGTGTATGAGAAGTAGCTGTTGGCCTTTAGCCATTAGCTTTTGGCTCTTGGGCTTTTAGCTTTTCTGCTAGCTCCTGGCTTGCTTCCTGGTTCTTAACTCGCTATTTGCTGCTTGGTACTGGGGTACCTGTGATCTTTCAAGACGTTGTCCATTCGATCGGGACCAGAGAAGCTGATTGTGACGAGCAATCCAGTTTCCGAGGTCAGACCGAATGGACATCCATCAGAATGCCCGACTCAC
>Ga0182030_10003346_pt1 | contig 34204 bp, 22 predicted proteins | sample 812S3MmetaG_FD_121299 | JGI IMG/M metagenome (GOLD analysis project Ga0182030, IMG submission 121299) | Permafrost microbial communities from Stordalen Mire, Sweden - 812S3M metaG (Illumina Assembly) | ecosystem: Environmental > Terrestrial > Soil > Wetlands > Permafrost | place: Sweden...
CGGCCCTTCCGCGCAGGCCGCATCCAAACTGGTCAAATATGCCATGCTGAAATTGTATCAGGGCGCTCCGCACGGCCTCCTCGATACACACAAAGACCAACTCGATGCCGACCTGCTGGCCTTCCTCCCCGCCCGCAATGGATGAGGAAAAACCGGCGCACCCACCAGACCGCGGCGCAGGAGCTGGCGGATGCCAGCGTTGACGGCGTGAGTCAGCCGGGCTCACGTTGACTGGATGACTTGTGGGGATACCTGTGCTATGGTTTCCACGCGCTGTCGCTGCCGTGTGCCTGGATTGCCGTCATCTGGCTGAGGCCACGCGGAACGGGCCTACGGGGTGGGGCCGCCAGTGCGCTGAATCACCGCCCGTCTCGAGAAATCGACCGCATTCGGAATGAAGGCCATCGGATGAGCAATTTCTTTTTCGCCCGTTCCCAGATGGCCACGTCTTTGGCGTTCCACATCGTCTTCGCGGCGCTGGGCATTGGGATGCCGTTGCTCATGGCGTTGTCGGAAGGCATGTATCTCCGCACCCGGCAGCCGGTTTATCTCGAGTTGAGCAAACGCTGGGCCCACGGCACCGCCGTGCTCTTCGCGGTGGGGGCGGTTTCCGGCACGGTGCTTTCCTTTGAACTCGGCTTGTTGTGGCCCGCCTTCATGGAGAAGGCCGGAGCGATCATCGGCATGCCTTTTTCCCTGGAGGGTTTCGCGTTCTTCACCGAAGCCATTTTCATCGGGGTCTATCTTTATGGTTGGAGCCGCCTCCCACCCTTCTGGCATTGGGTTTCGGGATTGATCGTCGCCCTCAGCGGCATCTGCTCCGGGATCTTCGTCGTGACGGCGAATGCCTGGATGAACTGCCCGGCCGGCTTCAAGATAGCCGATGGAAAGATCACCGGCATTGACCCGGTTGCAGCCATGTTGAACGAGGCCAGCCTGCATGAGGTCTTGCACATGACGCTGGCCGCCTTTGTGGCCACCGGGTTCGCCGTTGCCGCCGTTCACGCGTTCTTCCTGTTGCGAGACCGGAACAGCCTCTTTCATCGCACCGCGCTGGGCCTCGCTCTCGCGGTTGGCGGCATAAGCATGCCGCTCCAAATCCTGAGCGGCGATTACAGCGCCCGCGTCGTCGCGCGGCTGCAACCGGCGAAACTCGCGGCCATGGAAGCGCATTACCGGACGCAAACCGGAGCGCCGCTGCTGATCGGGGGAATTCCGGATGATGCGACGCGCACCACACGCTATGCGCTCCACATCCCCCACGGCTTGAGCCTGCTGATCGCCAACGATTCCCACAGCAAGGTCGTCGGGCTGGACGCGTTCCCCCAAGGGAACTGGCCCGACGTGCGCGTCGTTCACTGGGCGTTTGACCTCATGGTTGCCGCAGGCATGGTGCTGCTGGGTTTGGCCGCCTGGTCGGGGTGGGCCAGGTGGCACCACCGGCCCCTGGCCGAACACCGGCTCCTGATGCGGTCCTTGGTCGCTGCCGGGCCGCTGGGATTCGTCGCGATTGAAGCGGGCTGGGTCGTGACCGAAGTCGGGCGCCAACCTTGGATTATCTATGGCGTGATGCGCACGGACGCCGCCGTCACGCCGATGCCGGGGCTGGTGGTGCCATTCGTTGCCTTTACGGTCTTGTACGTTTTCCTCGCCGTCGTCGTCGTTTTGGTTTTGCGTCGCCAGTTCTTGACGCCGCCCACGTCCACTTCCGCGGCGCCAACGACTTGAACTCATGCTCCAACTCACCGTTGCCATCTGCATCCTGCTCTCTCTGATCCTCTATGCCCTCATGGGCGGGGCTGATTTCGGGGGTGGCATGTGGGATCTGCTGGCGGCGGGCCCGCGCGCCCCGCGGCAAAGAAAGGCGATAGCCGCCGCCATCGGCCCCATTTGGGAGGCCAACCATGTTTGGCTGATCCTGGTTTTGGTGCTCCTATTCACGGGCTTCCCCCCTGCATTTGCCGCGATGATGACGGCGCTTAACATCCCGATCACGCTGATGGTTTTCGGCATCGTGCTGCGCGGCTCGGCTTTTGTCTTCCGCGCTCACAACTCCAAACCGGAAGCGGGGCAGCGCCGATGGGGCATGGTGTTTGGCGCCGCCTGCTTTATCACGCCCTTCTTCCAAGGGGTCACTGTCGGTGCCCTGGCGACGGGACAGATCCGTGTCCTCCATGGCCAGGTGGCCAGCGGTTTCTTCGCGGGCTGGCTGACCCCGTTCGCCCTTGCCTGCGGGATCTTCACCCTCGGGCTGTTCGCCTTTCTCGCGGCCACGTATCTGACGCTCGATACGAAGGCCCAGCCCGACCTGCAAAATGACTTTCGCCTGCGCGCGCTTGGCTCAGGATTGGCGCTGGCGCCGGTCGCGTTCGCCGTGTTTCGTCTCGCCCGGCACGGCGCCCCGGAGATGTTCCAGGGCTTGACGCGCTGGTGGGCTCCTTGGCTGCTCGTGGCGACGGGCGTCTTCGCACTGACCGCCCTGGCGGCGCTGTGGAGGCGGCAGTTTGTCCTGGCGCGCATGGCGGCCATCGGGCAGGTCTCGCTCATTCTCGTGGGGTGGAGCCGGGCGCAATACCCGGCCCTGATCACACCGGATGTCACGGTCGCCCAGGCGCATGCAGGCGAAGCCACGCTTCGCTTGCTGATCTGGGCGCTGGGGATCGGCGCCCTCCTGCTGCTGCCATCATTGGCTTTCCTATTCCACCTTTTCAAGGGCCAGGAGATCCGGGAGTCAAGGAATGAACCCAGTTGAAGTGACCATGGTTCTGAATCAGCGCATTGGATGCTATGTTTTGCGCTGAACATGGTGTATCTTGCTGCCAGTGAAGGCTCCTAAACTCGTCCGGAATGTCGCAACCCCCCTCGCCCGCCGGCACCCGGCCGACGGGCGTCGGCCGGCCCCTGACAGGCCGCGGCGCCGGTTTGCTCTCAGGTTGATCTTCGGAGGGGTAGTCCCATTTGAGGCCGCAAACGACATTCAACTTTGAAAAAGCCCGCCCAACCCCCTCGTCGTCAGCCCCGGCCAGGCGCCGCCCTTCGCAAAGCAAAGACCGGTCCCACGACCTCGCCGGTCGCCGCGGCCGGTACTCCCCACGTTTTTCCCACCGTCGGGATCGGTGCGTCAGCCGGGGGACTCGAGGCGCTGGAATTGTTCCTGGGCCATGTGCCGCCCGCCTCCGGGCTGGCCTTCGTGGTCGTTCAGCACCTGGACCCGACCCGCAAGGGCCTGCTGGTGGAGTTGCTCCAGCGATGGACCACCATGCCCGTGGTCCAGATCAAGGACCGGATGAAGGTCGAACCTGACCATGTCTATGTAATTCCCTCCAACCGGGATCTGTCGATTCTGCATGGCGTGCTTCACCTGCTCGAGCCAGCCGCCCCTCGTGGACTCCGCCTGCCGATTGATTTCTTTTTCCGCTCCCTGGCCGATGACCAGCAGGAGCGCAGCATGGGCGTCATCCTCTCGGGCATGGGCTCGGATGGTACGCTGGGCCTGCGCGCCATCAAGGAGAAAGCCGGCGCGGCCTTTGTGCAGACGCCCGAATCCGCCAAGTTCGACGGCATGCCCCGGAGCGCCATTGAGTCCGGGGTGACCGACGTGGTGGACGCGCCGGAGCGCCTGCCAGCCAAGATCGTCGCCTATCTCCACCATGTCCCGATCCTGGTTCCCCGGTCCGACTTGAAGTTCGCGGATGCGGATCAGAGCGGCCTGGAGAAGATCGTTCTCCTGCTGCGCACGCGCACCGGCCACGATTTCTCGTTCTACAAGAAGACCACCATTTACCGCCGGATCGAGCGGCGAATGGGCCTCCACCAACTGGCCAGAATCGCGGACTATGTCCGTTTCCTGCGCGAGAACCCCCAGGAGGTCGACCTGCTCTTCAAGGAACTGCTCATCGGCGTTACGAGCTTCTTCCGCGACCCCGCGCTCTGGGAGCAGTTGAAAACGGAAGTCATCCCGTCACTCCTGGCGAATCGCCCGAAGGGGGGGATGCTGAGGGTCTGGACGCCCGGTTGCTCAACGGGCGAGGAAGCCTACTCGCTGGCCATGGTTTTTCGCGAGGTGATGGAGAAGGTAAAGCCGGCCGCCCGCCATTCTCTGCAGGTCTTTGCCACCGACCTGGACAAGGACGCCATCGCCAAAGCCCGGGCCGGGGCTTATCCCGCCAACATTTCCGCGGATGTCTCCGAAGGGAGGTTGCGCCGGTTTTTTGTCCAGGAGGAGCAGGGGTACCGGGTGAGCAAGGAAATCCGCGACCTGGTGATCTTCGCCCAGCAAAACCTGGCCATGGATCCACCTTTTACCAAGCTCGACCTGCTGATGTGTCGGAACTTGCTTATCTACCTGGAACTGGACTTGCAGAAGAAGCTCTTGCCGCTTTTTCACTACAGCCTCAATCCCGGAGGCATCCTGGTGCTAGGCAGTGCCGAGACCGTCGGCCCGGCCGACGACCTCTTTGCCCCGCTGTCGGGCAAGACCCGTGTCTTTCGGCGCAAGGAACTTGCCACGGGTGCGGAACTAATTGAATTCCCCGTCGCGTTTGCCAGCCCCGGTAAAAGCCTGGCGACGGCCTTGTCTCCGCCCTTGGAAGGCGTCCGGCTTGCCCCCAACCTCCAGGCGCTTACGGACCAGGTCCTCCTCCAGCGTCATTCCCCCGCAGCCGTGTTGGCCACCGCCAATGGCGATATTGTCTATTTCAGTGGGAAGACGGGAAAATACCTGGAGCCGCCCGCCGGCAAAGTGAACCTGAACGTGTTCGCCATGGCCCGCGAGGGCCTCACCGTTGCGTTGAATGAAGCCTTTTACAAGGCTGTCCGGCAGAAGGGCGAAGTCACCCTCCAGAAGGTGAGTGTGGCAACCAACGGCGGGACGCAGGTCGTGGATGTCACCGTCCAGGGACTGACGGAGCCCGTGTCGCTCCGGGGGATGGTGTTGATCGTCTTCAAGGACGTGCCGGCGTCCCCCGCCCCGGTGGCGTCGGGCAAGGCGGATCGGGCAAGTGTCCAGAGCGCCCGCATGGCGGCGCTGGCCCGGGAGCTCCAGCACTCCCGCGACGAGGTGCAAAGCACGCGCGAAGAGATGCAGACCTCGCAGGAGGAACTGAAATCCACCAACGAGGAGCTCCAGTCCACCAACGAGGAATTGCAAAGCACGAACGAGGAGTTGACCACCTCCAAGGAGGAGATGCAGTCCATGAACGAGGAGCTGCAGACGGTCAACCACGAGCTGCAGGCCAAGGTGGACGAGTTGTCGCTGGCCAGCGACGACATGAAAAACCTCCTCAACAGCACCGACATCGCCACCTTGTTCCTGGATGCCGAGCTCAAGGTGCGGCGGTTCACCAGCCCCATCACCAGCATCATCAAGCTGATTGCCGGCGACGTCGGCCGGCCGATCACCGATCTGGTCAGCGAGCTGGACTACCCCGAACTGGCTGAAGACGCCCGGGAGGTGTTGCGGTCGCTCGCTTCCCACGAGCGGCAGGTCCCCGCCCGCGACGGACGCTGGTTCACGGTGCGCATCATGCCTTACCGCACGCAGGACAATCGGATCGATGGCGTGGTGATCACCTTTGTTGAAATCACCGCGGCCAAGGCGACGGAAGCGACTTTTCACGCGGCCCTGGCGGTGTTGCAGAGCCGGTTTGCTGACCAGGCGGCGGAGCTGGGCACGGCCAGAACTCTGGAAAGGGTGCTGCAGAATGCGCAGGCCGTCTTGGAAAAACACCTGGCAGACCAGACGGCCGAACTGCACCAGTCGCGCGCAGATTTGCACAAGGAGCAGGCGCGAAAAACGTGAAACCCGGCCAGCCAGATGATCCCGCCGGACTGCGCCAGCGCGCGGCCGTGCGCGTGCAGAGCCAGAAGCTGCCCGCCGGTGCTCCGCGGTCAGCGCACGAAACGCAGCGGTTGCTTCACGAGTTGCAGGTCCACCAGATCGAACTGGAGCTGCAGAACGAGGAACTCCGGAACTCGCGGACGCAGGTCCAAGCGGCGGTATCCCTCTACACCGACATCTACGACTTCGCCCCCGTGGGCTACTTCACGCTCAAGAGTAACGGCGTGATTACCCAGGCGAACTTCGCCGGCGCACGCCTGCTCGGCCTCGAGCGCGCCCTGCTGCTGGGCAAGCACTTCGAGGCTTTCGTTTCGCGGGCCGATCGACCGGCCTTCAACCGCCTCATTCAGCAGGTCTTCGCCGCCCAAGCCCACCAGGCCCTCGAGGCGGAGTTGCTGAAAAAAGACCAACCGCCGCGGACCGTGCAGTTCGAGGCCACGCTTTCGTCCAACGGCCAGGAATGCCACGCCGTGGTGCTGGACATCACGGAGCGCAAACAGCTCGAGCATTATCAAGAGCAGGCACGACGGGAGTTGGTCGAGGGCAAGCTCCAGGCAGAACAAGCCGTCCGGGAAAAGAGCGCCTTCCTGGCCAACATGAGTCATGAGATCCGCAGCCCCATGAACGCCATTCTGGGCTTCAGCGAATTGTTGGAACCCGAGGGGCTGACGCCGAAGCAATCCCAATACGTGCGGGCGATTCGTGACAGTGGCGCCTCGCTGCTGCAACTGATCAACGACATTCTCGACCTGTCCAAACTCGAGGCGGGCAAGCTGGAACTCCACCCCGATCCGACGGATATGCGGGATTCCTGCGAATTCCTCCGCACCGTTTTCGGGCAGCAGGTATTGACCAAATCGCTCCAACTTCAATTCGAGATCTCACCGGATCTGCCGCGTGCGCTGTTGCTGGATCGGCTCCGGCTGCGGCAGGTCCTGGTCAACCTGCTGGGCAACGCCATCAAATTCACCGAGCGGGGTGGTGTCACGTTGCGGGTCTCTTGGAAAAGTCCGGCGAACTCCAGCAGAGGAACGCTCAGGATCGATGTTGAGGACACCGGCATCGGAATACCGGCTGACAAACTCGAAGAAGTGTTCAAACCCTTTGTGCAGGCGGATTCCCGCCAAACGGCCGAACGGGAAGGCACCGGCATCGGCTTGACCATCGTCAAGCGCATCACGGACCTCATGGGCGGCGTGCTGACCGTCGAGAGTGTGGTCGACCAGGGCACGGTGTTCCACCTGCAGTTGCCGGATGTCCCCGTTTCTCAACGGTTGGCCGTGGGGGACCATGCCGAGCCAGGCCGGGCGGTGGACTTCAATGAGTTCGCGCCGGCCACCTTGCTCGTGGCCGATGATCACCAGGCCAATCGCGAGTTGATGGCCGGCATATTCGAAAAGACCCATCACCGCGTTCTCTTTGCCAGCAACGGTCGGGAAGCGTTGGATTCTCTGGAGCAGACCAAGCCCGACGCCATCCTGCTGGACCTTCGAATGCCGGTCATGGATGGGCGCACGGCGCTTGCCGAGATTCGCCAGCGGCCCGGTCTTGCGTCCTTGCCGGTGATCGCCATCACCGCCTCGGGTGAGGCGGGTGCGGAAACCGGGGGGCAGGCCCGGTTCAGCGGCTTCATTCGCAAGCCCTTCTCGCGTCACACGCTCTTCCTCGCCCTGGCGCAGTTCCTCCCACGAGCCCCGAAGGACGCCGCCCTGGAGCCTGGCAGTTCTGCGGGACTGGTCGAAATCGCGTCCAGGCCATCGCCGGAAGAAGCGGCGCAGTGGCGGAAACTCGCGGTCGAACTGCGCCGCCTGGAGGCCGATGCCTGGCCGGCGCTGCGGGACAGTCTGGCTGTCAATGGCACGCGCGCCTTTGCGGCGAAACTCCGCGACGCCGCCCAGGCGGCGCAGTGCGGTGCGCTGGCCGATTACGCCGCCACGCTCTCCGTGTTTGCCGAGGGCTACGCGATTAGCCAGATGGAATCTCAGCTTGCCGCGTTCCCGAGCGTGATTGAGGCCATCGAAAAGGCCTCGACTTAGGACTCATGCAAACACAAACAACGGCTATCAGGCGATATTCTGACATTTTGAAATCGCGCCCGGCTCCAAGAGCGGCGGAATGCGCCGCACTCTCAACGCTCCGCGAGGCAGTCAGCCGCGTAGTTGGTCGCGAGGCGTTTGGAGGGCGCCGTATTCCGGCGCTTTTGCGACGCATCCGCCGACCGACGCTCGGAATTACTTATGGCACCGGCGCTTAACCGGGGAGGCTATGCAAACAAACGCCGCAGGCGATGACTTTCGGGTGGTGTGCCTGGGCGGCTCGGCGGGAGGGCTGCAAGGCTATATGGATATTCTCCGCGGCCTGCCGGCTGACACGGGGATGGCCTTCGTGATCGCGCCGCATCGCGCGTTGGAGAACGCGCATTTGTTGCCGCAGCTCCTCAGCACGGTCACCAAGATGCCGGTCTTGGAGGTGCAGCAAGGAATGCGCCTCGAACCCAACCGGGTGTTCGTGATGCCCCCGCGCATGGACCTGACCACGGCCGGCAACGAGTTTCATCTCCGGACCACCTCAAGACCCCCCGGTTGGCCCAAGACGATCAACATCTTCCTCTCCTCGCTGGCGGAGACGGCCGGGCATCGCGCGGTGGCCGTCATCCTCTCCGGTCTGGACGGCGACGGCAGTGCCGCGCTGAAGGCGATCAAGGCGGCGGGCGGGTTGACGTTTGCGCAATCCGACGCAGCCTATGACAGCATGCCGCGAACTGCGGTTGAGACCGGCCACGTCGATTACCTGCTGCCGGCCGTCGAAATCGCCAAGGCGTTGCTGGCCCTTGCGCACAAGCCGCTCCGGAACGGAAACGCGCCAGCAGTTGGGGGACAAAAGTGAACGACCCCACCCGGGGTCAGCGGGCGAGGTTTCGCACTCAGCTTGGTCGCTCGGGAACCATCGTTTTGCTGGCTGGTTGTCACTGGTCGACGCTGGGAGGGCCGCCCTTCACAACCGACGACCCGGAGCCGGTCGAGCACCGGCACTGGGAATTCTACGTCGCGACCGAGAACACCAAATCCGTTGCCGGTTGGTCCGGCACGGCTCCCCACTTCGAGGTGAATTACGGGGCCGTTACGAACCTCCAACTGCATCTGATTTCGCCACTGGCGTACGATGCGCCCAGGCAGCGCGCCCGGCAATACGGGTTCGGAGACACCGAGCTCGGGTTCAAGTACCGCTTCGTTCAGGAAACAGAGGTCTTGCCGCAGGTTGGGATCTTCCCCTTGCTGGAAATCCCTACCGGCAGCGCTCGTCGAGGCCTGGGGAGCGGGCACACTGAGGCGTTCCTTCCGGTATGGTTTCAAAAGGCCTTTGACCCGTGGACGGTTTACGGCGGAGGAGGCTATGGAATCAACCCGGGAGGCGGCAGCCGGAATTGGGGCTATGCGGGTCTGGTAACAGAGGTCCAGGTTTCCAAAGTCATTCTACTCGGAGCAGAACTCTATCATCGGACGGCCATGGAGGACCCCGGCCGAGCCGACACGGCGTTCAATTTGGGGGCCGTTATCGATCTCAGCGCCCACCATCATCTGCTTTTCTCGGCCGGGCGCTCGATTTCGGGACCGACGGAGTTCCAAGCTTACGTCGCTTACCAACTGACCTTTGGCCCGGGCCTGTTCCGTGGAAAATGAAATGGCCGCGTCCGCAGGACACGAACTGAACCGCAACCGTTCCGCCGGAACCAGGGTACCTTTCGCGGGCAACATTGCCTGACCCCGCCATGCCGTTGGACGCCAAGCCGGGCATGGCGGCCTTCGGCCAGCCGTGCACCCAGCTCCAACTACTGATCGAGAATCGCCTTCCTGCCGCCCCGACGGGTTGACGCGGCGCGGGGCAGCGCTGCCCTATGGTCCGGGGACCACTTGGTAAAACCGCAACTTCGCGCCCGCGGCACCCGGGTCGGTGAACTCCACCTGCCCGGTGGAATTCGTGATGTCCCCCAGCGTGGACCAATTGGTCAGGTTGGCGGACCCCAATACCTTCCAAATCGTCTGCGCGGGGCTGGTGATGATAAACCGGAACCCGCTCGCGGTCATCCCGCCCGCCGGGCCAAAGCTCACCGCCGCCCCGCTCGTGAAGTTCGCCGTAATGACCCGGTTCTGGCTCATGGACAGGTTCAGCGGATTTTGCGCGCCGCTGGCGTCTCCTGTCCAGCCTTGGAATGCGGCCCCAGCCTGCGGCACGGCCGTCAGCGTCACGCCCGCCCCGAGCGAGAACAGGTTCTGCTGGGGGCTCGCCGTGACCGTGCCCGAGCCATTGATGACGACGGTCAACGAGGCCTCCCCCGCCGGCACGCTGCCGAAAATGGCGGAGACGGTCTGGGCGGGGTTGGTCACGTTGAAGTAGAGTGGGTTGACGTTCCCCCTGGCGGCATTGCCCCAGAAACCGAAGTAAGAGCCCGCCTGGGGCAGCCCCGTGAGCCGCACCGTGCTGCCGTACGGATAGAGCCCGGAGGCGGGACTGAGCACGATCTGGCCGCTCCCTGCCACGGTGGTCGAGAGGCTGGTCCCGAACACCGCCTGCACCGTGCGATCCGAGCTCATCGCCACGCTGGTCACCGGGTTGGTGCCGGCGGCGTCTCCGAGCCAATAGAGGAACGACCAACCGGGCCAGGGCACCGCCTCGATTGCCACTGTGTTGGTGCTGCTGTAGGCCCCGTTCGGGGAATTGGTGACCACCGCGCCTTGCGACTGGTAGAGCGCCAGCACTTCCGGGGCGCTGAGCGCCCGGCTATAGAGGCAGACATTGTCCATCAAGCCGGCGAATCGCGAGGCCACGCACGTCGGCAGTCCCCCGGAATCAGCCATGAAATAAGCTGACGTGTTGCCGATCAGCAGCCCGCAAGGCGGGGCGGTATCGTAGCTGAAAGAGACCGGGGCCAGATTCGTCTGCGCCGCCAGGACCCCGTTCACATAGAGCGAAGCCTCGCCCGAAGTGTTGTCGCACGAGAACACCGCGTGGACAAACGCGTTGGTCCCAAACAACCCGGCGGGCGTGCAGAAGGAACTGATTTGGTTGGTGTTGGGGCCATAGTACAAGAGTTGAACAAAAAGACTGCCCGGTCCTGATCCCGCTGGCGACGGCTCGTTGGCCCAGAACCGGATGCCGTTGGGCACGTATTCCGGCAGGCTGGGGTCGTAGGACTCGATCAAGGAATACCCGGCGCCCAGCGAAGCGGGCTGAAACCAAAGCGACATGGTCAACCCATTGCCCTGCCCTACGTTGAGGGTCTGGCTGGGCGCTACCAGCACGTCGGCATCGACTCCATTGAAGGCGAACGCCTCCCCGGCCTGACCCTGGGCATAACCCAGCCCGCCTCGCGCCGTGGCCGGATTGGCTCCGGTCGAATCCAGTGTGTTGCCATTCCCCGGCCACCACCCGACCAATCCGGAGGACGGTTGGCTCAAGGGGGAAGCCACGTTCACATACCCGCCGCCCGGGCTGCCCGCGGTCAGGCGGTGTTGCACCAACAGGACCAGTGTGGCCGGGTCCGCCAGTTCCGATTCCGTCCAATCAGCGCTGTAGCCGATGGCGTTGACCACCGCGTTCTGGCTCACGGGGAATGGTGCCGTATAGCTAATTGAATTGAAGCTCGGCGTGGAGCCATCCAGCGTGTAGAAGGATGCGCCGTTGGGGAAGGCCGAACGGACCGTGATGGTGGGCGGACTCGTGAGCGCGTAGGTTCCGTTGGTGAGCAGCTCGCTGCCCGCGTAAAGCTCCACGGACTTGACTCGCAGATTCGCAGGCGAACTGGTTATCGCCCCGGCCTGATTCGTCACCACCAGCGCGTAGAGTCCAGTCTGGGCCGCGGTGAGCGATGAGAGCGTGAGCGTGTTGGCGTTCGCTCCGCTGATGGCCGCCCCGTTGAACAGCCAGGAGTAGCCGAGCGGCGGCGTCCCGGTCGCGCTGCCCGACAGGGTCGCCGGGTCGCCCGCAAAAACCGTCGCCGATTGCGGCCCACTAGTGATGGTTGGCGCCTGGAGCGGCGCGTCGTCTTGCAGGCGTCCGATCGAACCGTCTGCAAAGGAGAGAAACCGCTGGCCCGCGGGGCTGGCGGACAGGGCGATCACGGCCGCGGAAAAGGCGTTGCTCCAGATCTGGTCCCCGTTCGGGTCGTATTTCAGGAGGATCCCGGTGGTACCCCCGACGTAAACGTTCCCCGCCTGGTCCTGGCCGGCGATGTAGTTCGCCGCGCTCGGAAGGCCCACGCGCCAAAGCTCATCCCCACCGTTCGCCAGCGTGGCCAGCTTCCGGAGGACGTTCGTTCCCGGCGTGGCATTGTCAAAGGACAGTCCCACCACGAAAACCTGGTCCTGGGTGTCGACGACGGCCTGAGAGGAGCCGAAGGCCGTTAATGGAACCATCGTGACGACTCCGCTCATGGCGACTGCCCCGGTGACGGACACCTGCGCGGCGCGCTCAACCGTCTCGTTGAACATCACCGACCAGCAATTTGTCGCGGTCAGTCCGCCCAAGGCCATGGCAGTGTCCGCGCCGGGCTGAGTTGGCACTGCCAGGGTCTCCCACTGCAGCGCCCCGGCGTGGTTGAAGTAATCCGCGTAGCCGCCATACGAGGTCACGTTGTAACTCACGTAGCAGCCCCCGGTCCCGTCGGGAAGGATGCGCTGGCCTTGCTTGGTGGTTGAAATGAGCTGATTGCCAGACCCCGCAGCCCACAACAGAGTGCCCGCGGAGGTATAGCTGGCTGCGAACGTGGATGGGTAACCCGGGCCCCAGCCGTGGCTGAGCCCCCCGGCGGGGGCATTGGTCCATCCCCCGACCAGGGTCCGCCCGCCGAAATCATTGGCCCCATCCAAAGAGCCGGCAAAATACCAGTTGCCGCCGGCGTCCCGCTTGCAATCCGTGACCACCACCTTCGGGTACGCCGGTCCATCAGCCCCCGGGCAGATCGTGTTGGTCCACAGGGGGACCCCCGCGCCGCTCAGGGCGAGAACCGTGCCCGAGGAGTTGGCATAGACGTTCGTCTGCGCGTCGGTGGCGCAGACGGTCGCGCCCACGTTGGTCCTCCAGAGCAGGCCTGGAGCCTGGCCAGACACCAGGCCCGGCAGCAGTGTGAAGGCGCCAATGGCCACGCACGCCAGCGCGCGCGACCCCAGCCAGCGCGCGGCCGGAAGCCTTGGTCCGGATTTCTGCGCGGGAGCTGCGTTTTGCCGCGGCGTTGACGGAAGAGAAGAGAAACGCCGATCAACCACCGGCGTCCGACGGGTTGAGGTCTTCATTGTCCAATGATAATCGCTACAAAACCGCTCCTTTGGCGGGCGGTTGCTTTGATGTAACGAGAATAGCACGGAACTGCCGCTCGTCCAAGCCTGATGATAGAGGTGCTCTAGCGCCCGGGGGAAGACCGCCAAGAGCGAACATTCTAAACCGCAATGAACAAGCCGCACTGGCCAACGGTGGTTTGCTCCGGCGGTTATGAGGCCGGGAGATCATGGCGTCTGCTTCCATAGAGTGTGCGATGGACAGAGCCCGGCCCGCCCCAGGCGCCCCTGCCAACTGAGTAGCTCCATCCCGGATCGTCCGGGAGCCCTCATGCGCAGGAGATCAGCGGCGTTTTCACAAACGCCGCCACGTTCCCCTACCCCGCCGCCACGGGTGCGGCTGCCGCAGGCGCCGCCGCCGCCGGTTTGGCGGCTTTGGCCTTGGCCTCGGCGTCCGCCTTCGCCTTGGCCTCCGCCTTGACGCGGTCGGCCTCCAAGCGGCCGTCCACCTCGGCGGCCTCGGTGGGGTGGATGCGGTGGTAGTAGGCGTTTGGCTTGGCGAGCTGGCGCTTGCGGGCCTGCAACGACTCGAACCGATCCGTGGTGCTCAGCTCGAAATCCACATCCATCTTGATCGCGTCGAACGGGCACACCTCGACGCAGATCTGGCAGCTCATGCAGACGGAGAGATCGATGTCGAAGGACTTGGCCTGGACCTGCAGCTTGCCCAGCGCGTCCGGCTTCTTGACGGTGTCCTTGACGATGGTGATGCACTGCGGCGGGCACTCCTTCTCGCAAATCTGGCAGGCCACGCAGCGGAGCCCCTTCTCCCAATCCTCGCCGTCATAAACGAGAAACGGAAAGTTGCGCGCCGCCTCGTTCACCGGCTCGCGCTGCTCCGGATACTGCACCGTCACGAGGCGCTTCTCGCTGACGAAGCTGCCGAAGAAGTTGCGCGCCGTCTCGGCGAGGCCCCGCGCGATGCCGGTTCCTGGAATGCTCATCGGTCCACCTCTCCCAGCACAATGTCCACGCTCCCCAGAATCACCACCACGTCGGCCACCTGCTGGCCGAGGCAGAGGTCCTCGAGGATGGTCAGGTTGATGAAACTCGGCGGCCGGACGCGGTAGCGGTAGGGGTTCGGCTGTCCGTCGCTGATCAGGTAGAAGCCGAGTTCACCCTTGGGCGCCTCGATCCGGCCGTAGGCCTCGCCCGGCTTGGGCCGGAACCCGCGCAGCTTGGTCTTGGGATCGATGATCGGTCCCCCCGGGATCTCGTCCAGCGCGCGGTCCAGAATCTTGAGCGACTCCCGGATCTCCAGCACCCGGACCATGTAGCGGTCATAGACATCCCCGTGGTCGCCCAGCGGCACCCGGAAGGAAAAACGGTCGTAAATGCCGTAGCGGTCCACCTTGCGCAAATCGTAGTTCACCCCCGCGGCCCGGAGCATCGGCCCGGTCACCCCGGCGGACACCGCCAGCGCCGCGGGCAGCACGCCCACCCCCTGGGTGCGCGAGATGAGGATTTCGTTTCCATCCAGCAAAGCCTGGAACTCGTCGAGAAAACGGGGCAGGCGGTCCACCAGGGCTCGCGCGCGCGCGATCCAGCCGGACGGCAGGTCGCAGCGGCACCCGCCGAAGCGCATGTAATTGCACATCATCCGCGCTCCGGTAAGGGATTCGAAGAGTTCGAGCACGCTCTCGCGCTCGCGGAAGGCGTACATCAGTGGCGTCCCGGAGGCGCCCATGTCCTGCAACAGGAACCCGGCCAGGCTGAGGTGGTTCTGGATGCGGGTCAGTTCCGCGGTGATGACGCGGATGTACTCGGCGCGCTCCGGCACGGTGATCCCGGCCAGCTTTTCCACCGCCAGGGCGTAGGCCCAGTTGTTCGTGAGCGAGCAGAAATAATCGAGCCGGTCCGTGTACGGCATCGAGCCCAGATAACTGGTGTTCTCGGCGATCTTCTCGTGGTTCCGGTGCAGGTAGCCAAAGACCGGCTTGAGCTTGGTGACCCGCTCCCCGTCGAGAACGAGGTCCATGCGGAAAACGCCATGGGTCGAGGGGTGCTGCGGCCCCATCGAGATCTCGAGCAGGTCGCCGCCGAGCAACCCGCCCTCCTCATCAACCCGCGGGAGGACCTGGTAACCGGATCCGTTCACGCCGCACCTCCAGCGATGGGGGCGGGTTGTTCCGGCCGCTGGTAGTCCTTGCGCATCGGGTGATCCTTGAACCCGTCCCACATCAGAATCCGCCGCAGGTCCGGGTGTCCCTCAAAGCGCACGCCGAACAGGTCAAAGACCTCGCGCTCCTGGAACTCCGCCCCCCGCCAGACCGGCGTCAGGGAAGGAACGGTGACTCCCTCGCCCCGGTCGGCGGTCCGGAGCCGGAGGATCACGGGGCCATGCTTGAGCGACATCGAATAAAGGTGATACACCACTTCGAGAAAGCCGGGGCGCTTGGTTTCGGTCGTCTCCTCGATCTCGCGTTCCACGCCGTCCACCACCCGCTTCACCTTGCGTTTGTCCTTCAAGACCAGATCCGGCCAGTCCACGCCGGTGACGTTCGAGGCGTAGTCCAGCCGCAACCGGGGATCGTCGCGAAGGAAGCGGGCGACGGCGGCCGCATCGGCGTTCCCGACCAGCAGCGAATGCTGGGCCGCGGGTCCGGGGTTCAGGATGATCTCGATCCGGGCGCCGGGCACGGCGGCCTCGGCCCACGATTTGATTTGCTCCAGGGATTCCATGTCGCCAGCCGGGCTTAGGACTCCGCCTTGACGGGCGGCCAGATGGAGGGGTTGCACGGGGGGACCAGCCCGTGCTCGCCGTGCTCGGGGATCGGAAACTCGCTGAGCCCCTCGGCGCGCAAATGCCGCGGGCGGCCGGGGCCGGTCAAATCCTGCTGCTCGATCAGCTTCTGGAGGGTCATGAACCCGTGCAGCAACGCTTCGGGCCGGGGCGGGCAGCCGGGGATGTGGACATCCACCGGGATGTAACGGTCAATGCCCTGGAGCACATTGTAGCCGTCGCGGAACGGCCCGCCGGAGATGGCGCAGGCACCCATGGCGATCACATATTTCGGCTCCGGCATCTGATTGTAGAGCCGCACCACCTGGGGCGCCATTTTCTTGGTCACGGTGCCGGCCACGATCATCAGGTCCGCCTGGCGCGGCGAGGGGCGGAAGACCTCGGCGCCGAACCGGGCGAGGTCCCACTTGGCCATGGAGGCCGCGATCATCTCGATGGCGCAACAGGCGAGGCCGAAGCCGAGAGGCCAGACGGAGTTCTTCCGGCCCCAATTGTACAGCTCCTCCAAGGTGGTCACGAAGACCCCCTGGCGGCTCAGTTCCTCACGCAGGCGTTCATCCATATCGGCGGTAACTGTCGTCTGGAACACCGCGCCTGTCCACTGGACAACGGGGCACGGTGCAAATTGAAGGGCGGAACCGACTTGCAGGAATTGCCGGCCGGGCTCACCGCCAGGTCAGAATCCCCTTCTTCCAAGCCCACGCCAGCCCCTCCGCGAGGAGCAGGACGAAGACCATCATCGCACCGAATGCCCCGGCGCTCAACCCCTTGAAGGCGGCTGCAAAGGGCAACAGGAAGACGGTTTCCACGTCAAACACGAGAAAAATGATGGCGTAGAGGTAATACTCGGATCCGAAGCGGACCCAGGCGTCCCCCTTCCCCTCCAGGCCGCACTCGTAAGTCGCGGCCTTGGACGGCCCCGGCTTGGCCGGGGAAAAACAGCGCGCCCAGACCCAGGCAAGGGCCAGGGGCGTCACGGCAAACCCGACGGCCGCGGCCATCAGCACCAGCAGGGTCAGGTAGGATTGGGACTCGGAGGACATGCGGAACCAAGAACTGTTCGCTAGTGTAGTGTGTCGCAAATGACTAGACATATCATTTCGCGGGGTTTTTCCCCCGCGGCTGCGTGCATCCCGGCTTGATTCCTTCCAGTTTGGCCCGCGCCCGATCGATCTTTTTCATCATCTCTTCCACCGTCGCCGTCCACACGAACGGCTTGGGACTCGCATTCCATCCCGCCAGGAATTCCTCGATTGCCTTCTCCAAGTCCGGCACGCTCACAAAGCTCCCGCGACGGATCGCTTTCCCGGTGAGTTCCCCAAACCAACGTTCCACCAGGTTCAGCCAACTCGAACTGGTTGGAATGAAGTGGCAGACAAACCGCGGGTGCTTCTTCAACCAGGCCCGCACGCTGGGCTCTTTGTGCGTCCCGTAGTTGTCCATGACCAAATGCAAGGTGAGGTCCTGGGGAAACTCACCATCCAGGCGGCGCAGAAACTTCAGCCATTCCTGGTGACGATGGCGGGCGTGGCATTGACCAATGACCTTGCCCTCCAACACATTGAGGGCGGCGAACAACGTGGTCGTGCCGTTGCGTTTGTAATCGTGGGTCATCGTGCCGCACCGGCCCTGCTTCAGGGGCAATCCCGGCTGCGTCCGGTCCAGGGCTTGGATCTGGCTCTTCTCGTCCAGGCACAGCACCAATGCCTTCGCCGGCGGGTTGAGATACAGCCCCACCACGTCGGTCAGCTTCTCCAGGAACTTCGCGTCGCGCGAGAGCTTGAAGGTCCGGCCCAAGTGCGGTTTGAGATTGTGCAACTGCCAGAGTCGATTCACCGTTCGGGCGCTGATCCCTTGCGCCTTGGCCATCGAGCGGCAGCTCCAGTGGGTCATCCCCTCGGGTTTGGTCTGCAGGGTTGCGTTGATGACCGCATCTCGTTTGACCTGGTCGTAATGAGGTTTGCGCCCGCGTCCCGGGGCAATCTCCCAGAGCGGCTCAAGGCCCGACTCCCGCACCCGCTTGCGCCAGAGTTCCACCGTGTGCCGGTTGACGCCGAGTCGGGCTGCAATCGCCCCGTTTTCCTCGCCCGCCGCCGCGCCCAAAACAATCCGGCACCGCAACCCCACTTGCTGGGGAGTCCCGTGGGCTGACGCCCAAGTCACCAACTTGCATCGCTGGTCAGGTTCAAGCACGACTGCAGGGCTCGTCTTCGGCATGAATCGAATTTAGCACCTCGGGATGATATGTCTAGTTAATTATGACACACTACACTAGTTGGCCTGGGAATCGCGGGCCTTGCCCCGCCGGAGGCCGACCGACTGGGCGATGTCGTCAAATTCCTCGCGACTCACGTCGTCCAGCCGCTTCCCCTTGGCGTTCAACTTCTCGTTGATCTTGATGACCTTCTCGGTCATCACCTCATGGGTTTCCTGCGAGCCCCCCACGAGCACGAAGCTCGGGCCGGTGGTGACCCGCTTGTGGCCGTCGCTGTCGAGGCCGACGCCCACGAGAATCGCTTTCGATGGCCGTTCTTTGGTTTGCTTGCCCGCTTTCGCCATGCCGCTACGCTACCGCCCACCCCCCGGCCCGTCAAACGAAAGATGGTCCGGGGATAGAGCCGCCCGATCCTCCCGTGACTGCGGCCGGGTCGCACGCCAGAATCGCCGAACCCGGCCACCCGGCGCGTTGACCGGCCGACGGGGAATCTGGCGGTGGGCGCTTCCGCCCAGGTGACCAATAGCCCGCCACCAGTGAGCGTTGGCCGCGCGGGAGGTGGCCGAGGCAGCCCTCGAGGTGCCGCAAGCGCAACTCGATCTCGGGCTGCAAATCCTGCCGGCGCCGGGCCAACTCTTCCGCGAGGCCGTGCTCCAGCAGGGCCTGCCAGCGCGGCCGACGCTCCACCCACTGCCGCGCCTTGTTCAGGGCGAACCCGCAGGCCCACGGGGTGAAGGGCGGCGCGGGATCGTAGGCGTCGAACTTCTCCCAGAGCGCCATCGCGGTCTGCTGCACAATGTCCCCGGCATCCGCCACCCGCGGAACGAGGGCGGAGACGTAGCGAAAGATCTCCCGCTCGCTGCGCAGGAACAGCGTGAGGAACCGCTGCTGCGCGGCGCTGGGGTCCTCCTAGCGGCACCTTGAATCCGGTGGCAGGGTGAGACCTTCACCAGTACGCCCGGCCAGGCGCGAGGTTTGGACATGCCGGACTCGCGGAAGCAGCGCAGCCCCCGTACTCCCCGGCCGCCCGCGAGCCACGGCCCGGCCGCCGACCGGGGATCTGCCGTGATGTACACCGTAAGTAGCAATTCGCTCGTTTGACAGTGATGATTAGGTCTTTATATTGACCCATGCGTCCGGGAATGCCATGGGCCGCCGTGGGCCGCCGTTTTTCCCGCCCAAGGGGGCGACGGCCGCGCAGCCCTGTCACCTTGCCCGGAGCGCACCACCTCCATCCCTCAAACCTCCCGGACCCAACTCCTATGCACCTCCAGTATCTACGCAGGCTCGCCCTGTTTTGGCTGGCAGCCGGACTGCTGGCATTCGCCCGGAACGGGCACGCGGCCGTCGCCCCAAGCGCCAATCTCGGCGTTTCCAAGACCGGCACCCCGGCCATCGTGAACCCCGGCCAGTTGCTCACCTACTCGATCACGGTCTCCAATACGGGACCCTTCTCAGCCTCGACCAATGTGGTGGTTCACGATTTCCTTCCGGCGGGCGTACTCTTCGCCTACTCGATCCCCGCCGGCAAGGTCAACCCGGCCACCCAGAGCCTTGACCTGCCGGTGGGGGATCTGGCGGTGGGGGCGTCCACCCAAGTGACGGTCGTGGTGGTGCCCAACACCCCCGGCACCGTCGTGAACGTGGCCAGCGTCACTTCCGACACCCTGGATCCCTCCCCAGGCAACAACATGGCCTCGGCAACCAACACGGTTTCAACGGCGTCGTTGCCCCTGGCCATCGATTGCTCCACGAACATCACGGTGACGGCGGCGGACCCGGCCGGCGCGGCGGTGTTCTTCGCCGTCGCCGCCACCGGCGGGTGCAGTCCGCCCGCGAATGTCATCTGCATGCCGCCCAGCGGCAGCACCTTCCCGGTCGGGACCACCACCGTGTTTTGCACCGCCAGCGATTCGTGCGGAGCCGAGACGAACTGCTCGTTCAGTGTCACGGTCAACCCGCCGCAGTACTCCCCCTTGGCGCTGGTGTGCAGCTCGAACATCACCGTGACCGCGCCCGGCCCGGGAGGGGCGCCCGTGTTCTTCGCGGTCACGGCCACGGGCGGGTGCAGCCCCCCGCCGAACGTCATCTGCATGCCGCCCAGCGGCAGCACCTTCCCGGTCGGGATCACCACTGTCCTTTGCACCGCCAGCGACACCTGCGGCAATTCCACCAACTGCTCCTTCGATGTGACCGTAAACCCGCCGAACTACGGGCCGCTCGTTCTGAATTGCAGCACCAACATCTCCGTGACGGCGGGCGGCACCAACGGGGCGGTCGTCTTCTTCACCGTGACGGCCAGCGGGGGGTGCAATCCGCCGCCGTTCGTCATGTGCTCGCCACCGAGCGGCAGCACCTTCCCCATCGGTAACACGACCGTGTTCTGCACCGCGAGCGACACCTGCGGCGGTTCGACCAACTGCTCATTCGAAGTGACGGTAAGTCCGCCCGTGTACCCCCCGCTGGCGCTCTCTTGCTCCACCAACGTCCTGGTCAACGCCACCGGCACCAACGGCGCGACCGTTTTCTTCACGGTGACCGCCACCGGCGGCTGCACGCCCCCCTACATCATCTGCGTGCCACCCAGCGGGAGCACGTTCCCCGTCGGCATCACCACGGTCAATTGCACGGCCGCCGACACCTGTGGTGATTCCACCAATTGCTCATTCACGGTCACGGTGGCCCCGCCCAACTACCCGCCCCTGGTGCTGGATTGCTCGACGAACATCAGCGTCGCCGCGGATGACACCAACGGCACGGTGGTGTTCTTCACGGTAACGGCCAGCGGCGGCTGCAGTCCGCCCCCCTTCGTGGTTGCCATCCCCCCCAGCGGCAGCACCTTCCCCATTGGCACCACCACGGTCCTTTGCACGGCCACGGACTCGTGCGGCGATACCACCAACTGCTCGTTCCAGGTTACCGTCTCACCGCAGGCGATCAGCATGTTCTGCCCCGGAGACATCACGACCGTCGCGACGGACCTCAACGGGGCGATGGTCTTTTTCCCGGTCTCGGCCACAGGCGGGTGCGCTCCCCTTGAGGTGGAGGCAGTCCCGCCGAGCGGGAACATCTTCCCGATCGGCTCCACCACGGTGATCGTCACCGCCACGGACGCCTGCGGCAACAGCAACACCTGCTCTTTCGCGGTCATCGTCAGCGAGGTCCCCGGGGCGCCGGTGGTCTTGTACCAGCCACAGTCGCAAATCGTGGCGCCGGGCACGGATGTCCTGCTCAGCGTTTCGGTCTCGGGCTCCTCTCCCTTGTCCTATCAATGGCGGTACTCGGGCACCCCATTGCTCGGTGCCACGACCAGCAGCCTCCTGCTTCCCGCGGTCGCTACCGCGTACGAGGGGGTCTATGACGTGGTCGTCAGCAACTCGGTGGACTACTTCACGAGCGACCCGGCCATCCTGATTGTCCAGCCGCTCTTCGTCTCGGTCAGTGGCTCGTCGGGGCCGGGAGGTGTGATCATCCCCAGCGGAACGGTCATCACCAACGCGTTTTACGGGGTCGAGTTCACCGCTCAACCCGCGCCCGGTTACGAGGTCAATCACTGGTATCTTAACGGGGAGCCGGTGCAGGATGGCGGCAACACCTACATTCTGGACTCGGTGGCGTACGATCTGTCGGTCTCCAACGACTTCCGCGTGGCGAGTCCCCCGGCCACCCCGGTCCTCCTCAGCCTCGGTGTCCAGGCCAACCCGCCGCAGGTGGTGGTGAACGTCTCGTCCGACCCGAGTGAACTTCCGGCCATCGAAGAATCGCCGGACCTGACGAACTGGATCCCGACCACGCTGCTCTCGAATTACAACGGGCTGGCCCAGTTCACCGAACCGATCCTGCCGGGCTACGGCGGTTCCGGAAACAGATTCTACCGCGTCAAGACCCAAACCGCGGGGCCGACGATCAGCTTCATGGGCGGATCGTCGTACGACCCGACGGCCGCTGGGGCGTTGGTGCTGCCGGCCGACCTCGCCTCCCCCTTCTTTAGCTGGCTGTCGTCGGACTCAATCCTCGGCCAGACCGGAGGTTCGGACATAACCGCGACGCTCTGGCAGGTGATCAAGGACAACAGCGGGATTCCGCAGGCCCTCCAGTTCGCCGGCCAAATCCAGGACGGGATCATCGCGGGAACGATCTACCTCAGCAACACCGTGAACCAGGCGACCATCGTGGTGACCCGGACCATCCAAGGCGCCCAGCGGCAGGTGACCTACACCCTCAGCCTGCTGACGTGCACCATCCTGGCGGACTCCAACCGGGATGGCGTGGTGGACGACAACGACAATGCCAACAAGTCGATTTTCACCACCGGCCCGGCGGGGTGGGGTGCCACCGTGCTGGTGAATTGCGACGACGACGACGGGGACCACGTCCCGGACAACTGGCCGGGCGGGTCAATCAACGGCGTGAACGTGCCGGCCGACACCCACGTCAACGGGGCTGGTGACCTGCTGGACATCGGCCAGGTGGTGCTGAAGCGCACCGGGGTCCCCCTCGCCTCCCTCCCCGCGCAGTTCCAAGTCCGCCTCCAGGTCACCCTGCCCCGGACTCCCCAGGGCACGCCCCTGAACGAGCCGGAGTACTTCACGAACCTGCTCGGTGGTGACGCCATCCCGCCCGAGAAGCGCGTCCGGATGTTCCTGCCGACGCAGGTGCAGGGCACCGATCTCGCCCTCGGGCCCGCGGACAATGAGATTCTCGGCCCGACCCAGGGGGCGACCGCGGTGTTCCTCCAGAACCCGGTGGGAGCGGGCCAGTACAATTATTCGATTCTGGCGGGCCCCGGCCGCGTGCTCTTCGGCATCGAGGGAATCGAGTTCGCCGCCTCGGTGGATGTCCGCGTGCAATACTACTTTGGCGCGCTCCAACTCTGCAGCGACCGGGTGCGGGTGAAGACGTCCCCCTTCCTGCTGATGGCGAACAACAACACGGTGACGCGCACGATCGTCTCCTCCATCTCAGTGCCCGGCCCGGACGACAACTCGGCCTTCACCGCCGCCTTCGACGCGGCGGACAACGTCCCCACCACCATCATCCCGGCCGCCACGGCCAACAACGACGTGTGGGCCCAGGACGAGTGGGAAATCGGCTTCACCCAGGTGCCCGCCACCGGCGGCGGGGTCAAGACGCGCACCGTGGTTCTGGACCTGCCGCGCAACCGCGGCCTGGGCACCTACGCCATCCAGAACATGCTCTCATCCGGTGTCGGCGTGTTCGAGCAGATCAAGGGGACCGCCTCGGGGAACGTGCTCACCTACGGCGGGAACATCGAATGCTCCGGTCCGGTCACCGTGACCAAGGCCGGAACCGTCTATGATTACCGCCTCGGGCGGATCATCGTCGGCGACACTGCGCTCACCCGCCCGGATGGTGCCTCCCTGCCCCGAACTCTGAGGAATTTCCTCTTCGCGCAGGGGGTGCAGGACCCCGTGGTGATCGAGACCGGGTGGCTGGGGGTGGGCCATGTCGACGAGGTGATCGGCGTCGTTCCCGACGCGAGCGGGGCGGACGTGCGCAATTTCCGCATGGTCATCGGCAGTGCCACCCGCGGGGCAGGCGTCATCAACGGCATCGCCGCGGCCGACAATGGCGTCCATATCATGAACGGGCGCGGCACGCCGTGGGAAATGACGGTCGGCCAGTTCAAGGGGGACACGCGTGGAATCCGCACCGTGAACACGGCCATCCAAACCCGCTACATCACCCCCATCCAGACCCAACTGCAACGCGAGCTGAACATCGCCCTCGTCACCGTGCCGGCCGCGTACTACACCCCGGCGAACACCGACCCCAGCGCAAGCCGCCGCAACTTGGGCGGCGCCCGCCTCCGCAACGTCAACGTCACCATCGCCAACACGCCCTTTGACGTGACCCTTTGGCAGCTCATCTTCCAGGCCGATCCCGCGGGCGGGGTGCGCTTCACGGTGCAATATCAGCGGGCATTCGTGGGCGACCCGTTCACGGTCGCGGCTGGCTTCGGCAAGACCGGCGCGGACTTCAACACCGGCGTGGGCGTCATCGTCCCTACCGCCGCCTGGGCGGCTCCCGCAACGGCGCGGGCGGGCGACGTCTTCTACTGGTACACGGCCAAGCCCGCCAACATCTTCGAGGTGGGCGCTTGGTGGCCCGGACTCCAAAACGCCCAGGTGGCCAATAACCGCGTCCTGGCGCCCGACCCGCAAGGGCCGATCATCGCGGCGGCGGACGTCGTCCGGGCGGACTACGAGGCGGCCCTCGCCGGCCTCGGGTTGAACTTCAACTACCCGGCTCCGGATGACGAGTTCACCTGGTATCATCAGAGCCACGGCGAAGTTCACTGCGGCTCCAACCGCTACAGCAGCCCGTATCCGCAGGCGGCCAACAACTGGTGGATGCAGCCGCCGCCCGCCGGACCGTAGCGTGGTCCAGCGCCCCGGGCTTGACTCGAGCCCGGCAACCACCACCCCGCCCTGCGCGCACCTGCGTGCGGGCGGGGTGTTTTCTTCAAGGGGGCTTCAAGAATGGCCGCGACTGCGGATCCCGACCGCGGCTCGATGGATGGCGAGGCGCAACGACGCGTCCGCGTAAACGCCAACCACCCCAACAGGTGGTGGATCGTGCCAAGGAACCCGAAGACCTTGGTGAGGCTCATCGAAAGCCGGATGGGGTTTTGCGCCCCGCTCGCCGCCGTGCCCCGCGCGTTCCTCCCCGCCACCGTAACGGGGTCAAGAACACTCATCGGCGTGGTGTCACGCGCCGAGGCACCAAGCAGGGAGGAACCCAATTCCGTCTTCGCGGCTTCGCGCCTTCGCGTAAGTTATCATCCCGCTCCCCCATTGCGGGTGCCGGGCGTCCTCCCCGATCGCGCGCCGATCGGAGCTTGGGTCGGAGGTTATTGGCCGATCAGCCGGACTTGCCCGCTTTGATCCCAGCCGGGGAAGCAGCCCCCGCCGAAATTGTAGTCGGGCAGCATAACTCCGTAGAAATCGAAATCTTCCCAAGTGCTGTAGTCCCGGTAGCGTCCACTGAATTTGCCTGAGACGGGCGAGAGGGAAAAGCTCAACCAACCCGATCCCAGGTTGAGCACCCGGTCATTGGCCGTCAGCACGACGTAATTGGTGATGGACTGTTGGAGCTGTCCGCCGTTGAATTCCAGCCAGGCGTTCGAGAAGTTGAGCACTGGTGTCCCGGAGGGCGGCCGGGCGTAGTGGGATCCGATCACCGCGGTTTGGATCGAAAACCCGGCCGGATAATACCACTCCCAGCTCAGGGCAGGTTTCTCCCAATCCACGGTGCCGCTGAGGGCGCCGTTGGTCGAGTTATTGAAGAAGAGCCAGGAATACAGGGCGCCATTCCCGTCATAAAGGGGTAGGAACAGCGGCCAGCGGCCGTCTTTCGACACCAAGGCCGACTGGCTGACGCTGTGCCCGTCCGCGAGGAACCCGGAGAAGGTCAGGTGGCCGGAGGGGCTGACGTAAACCGTGCCGAAGCTGTCGCCTCCCGGGGAGTTGGTGGAGCTGGGATCCCCGGGGAGGATCAGGGTGTACCTGCCCGTGTCGGGGCACACGTTCAAGCGCCCGTCAAAGACCTCGCGGTCCGCGGAGAAGGCGCCCGCCCAGACGGAATTGCTGACGCTGCCCGTGATGAGATCCGCGTCCGCCGGGCTGACCTGGAATGCGACCCGCAACCAATCCCCGTAGGCCTGGGGCACCTCAAAAACGGCCGCGCCGTCCGGGCTGAGCATGCCGGAGTGGTGGTAATGGCTCCTCTCGACCTGTACGTTGGCGCTGTAGGTGCCGCGCCAAGTCGTGGTGATGGTGACCAGACCGGCGCTCTGCTGCCAGACTCCGTTCGTTTGGGAAAACAAGCCGTGAAAGGTGCCGTTGGCGGGCGTGAAAGCCGCCGCCACCAGGGGTGCCCCCGCCGCCACCAGGGCAGCCAGCACCGCAGTCCAAGAGCAATTGTGTCGTTTCATAGTCAAGTGTCAGATTGGACGCCCCCAGCAGTGAGGTATTCGACGGCTGCCCTCCCGTGCCCCGTCCGGGCGGGAGGCCTCGCGCAAGCCGCAAGGCCCCACCCACCCGCTACGGGAACCATATCATACTTGCCCCGCCCCCGCACGATCTTCCTCGCGGGGACGCAAGCCCCCGAGGGGTCATGGCGGGGGGGCGATCTCCCGCCGCGCCGCCATGCCAAACGGGGTCTGGGTCAGCGGAGGCTTGGGTCGACGGGGCGGTCGCGCCGCACGACGATAAACCACGACTCCCCCCCGCCCTGGTCCCAGCCGCTGACGAAGAAGGCAGACTCCAAGGGCTGGGTGCGGCTCCGGGCGAGCTTTCCGTGGTCGTAAATGCGGACCGCCATCTGGCGCGCTTTCAACAGCTCGATCTCCACGTCGCGGTCGGCGCAGACCCGGCGGCGCGCGGTCTGCCCTTCCCGGAGTTCGATCCCATCCCGCTTGAGCTCCCAATAGTGCTTGTGGTTAAAGACCTGGTGCAGGCGGCTGTTCAACTCGGCGCCCGTGGGCCGGGCGGACGGCAGTGGCGGCCCGTCGCGGTCGCTCCCGCAAACCAGTTGGACGTAGAGCCCCACATCGTGGCCGACAGGCCGGCAGCCCGCCCCGAAGAGCAGGAACGCCAGCAAGGAAACCATCAGTCGTTTCATAGGCCGGCCCAAACGTGGCCGCAACGGTTGGACGCACGGGGCGGGCGGCCCTATTCAGCCAAACCGCCGCCCGGGGAAGGGACCAGCCCAGCGAGCGCCGCGGCCATGACTATTCGGAGGGCCCTCGCTTCGGCCCGCAGCGCGCGGGATCCCCCCGCAGCCACTGGTTTTTCGCTCGCCAGCCGGGCCGCCCGGGGCTAATTCTCCCGCATGAGACACCTTCTCCTCATAGTGGCACTCGTCTGGCAGGCGGGGCTCGCCGCCCACGCCGCCCTCCCGACGATCCCCAACGCGTTTTACGCGATGGACACCTCGTTTCAGCGGCCGGGACTGGACGAGGCGGGCCAGTTCCAGCTCGTCCATGAGCTCGGATTCGCCGGCATCGCCTGGCACGAAACCCTGCCCGCCGCGGCGGCCGCCACCGCCGAGCGGGCGGAAGCGGCGGGGCTCCGCATGACCACCATTTACTGCGCCGCCCAGGTAACCCCGGAGGGAGACGTCACCCCGGCGGCCGATCTCGCTGCGCTCATGGACGCGCTCAAACCGCACGGAACCCTCATCTGGCTCCATTTCTCGGGCCAGGGACCCGCCATTACCTCGCTCTCGCCCGGCCATCCGGTCATCCGGAAGCTGCGGAGTTTCGCCGACGCGGCGGCGGCACGCGGCCTCAAGATCGCGATTTACCCGCATCTCGGCGAGTGGACTGAGAAGTTCGGCGACGCCACCCGCGTGGCGCGGCTCGTGAACCATCCCGCCTTCGGCGTGACCTTCAACCTCTGCCACTGCCTGGCCGCGGGAGACGAAACGCGCATCCCGGCGTTGCTGACCGACGCCGGACCACTGCTGCTCACGGTGACCCTCAGCGGTGCCGACTCAGGCCTGAGGGGAGGCAACTGGAGCCGACTCATCCAAACGCTCGATCATGGGACCTACGACCCCATGATCGTGCTGCGCCAACTGCGGCGGATCGGCTTCACCGGTCCCATCGGGTTCCAAGGCTACGCCATTCCCGGGAGTGCGCGTTCCATCCTGGAGCCCACCATCGCGCGCTGGCATGAGCTGGCCGCCGCCGAGAACGCGGCCCCGGTCCGGCTGTTCGACGGCGCGACGTTCAAGGGCTGGGAGGGCGACACGAACCATACGTGGCGGATTGAAAACGGCGCGTTCGTGGGCGGCTCGCTGACGGCCAATGTGCCCCGCAACGAGTTCCTCTGCACTACGCGGCCGTACACCAACTTCATCCTCCGACTCCAGTTCAAACTGGCGGGCAAATCGGGATTCATCAACGGCGGAGTTCAGTTTCGCAGCCGGCGGGTCCAAAATCCGCCGAACGAAATGGCTGGCTACCAGGCGGACATCGGAGATCCGGATTATTGGGGGTCGATCTACGACGAAGGGATCCGGAACAAGACCCTGGCCAAGCCCGACATGGAGGCGCTCAACCGGGTGCTGAAGCGCGCGGATTGGAACGACTATGTGATCCGGGCCGAAGGACCGCGCGTCCAGCTCTGGATCAATGGCGTTCAGACGGTCGATTACACCGAACCGGAGCCCGACCGCGTGCAGTGGGGCTGGGTCGGTTTGCAGATCCACGGCGGGGCGGTGGCCGAGGCGAGTTACCGCGGGATCACGATCGAGGAACTGCCGTAGGCGGGGAGCTATTTCCCCCCCGGATGCCCGAGCGCCCAGGCCTGCGTAGTCGTGTAGTACTTCGCCAGCATGTTCGGCACCTCCCACTCGGGGAGGCGTCCATCCGCCAGGAACTTCAGGTAACGCTCCGTGACCTGGGCGAAATGAGCCTCGTGGCCTATGTTGTACTTTTCCGGGATCACCAAGGCCCAGGCGGAACCCGCCTCGCGGACCTCGATTCCCGGCCAAGTGACCGCCAGCTTGGCGACCGCGGCGCGCAAACCGGCCGCGAACTCAGCAGCCGGCGCGCCGGACCGGTTCTCCACGTAGAGGGTGGGCGACCATTTCTCGTCGGCGCTCTGCTTGATGCGCAGGAGGGCCTTCGTGCCGCGCAACATCGAGTAGTGGGTGTCCTTTGCCCCGGCGGGAGGCGCAAAGTTCCAAACCACCCGGATCTTCGCGCACACGCCTTTCAACCGGTAGGAAGCCTCGCCGTTTTCGAAGACCTCGAGATTCCCGCCGGTCCCCACTGAGGACTTGAGGTAATCCGGGAACGAGTCCAGGCCCGTCAGACGTTTGAACTGCTCCGGCGTGAGGGAAGTCGGCCAGCGGCGCGCGGAAGTGACCTGGATGTCCTTGCGCCAGTCGAGGGTCTGGCCGGGGAAGCCCTCCCACTGGACCAGGTCCGCCAGATGCGTGCCCACATCGGGAACGGCCTCTCCTTGCTGCAACACGTCAAAGAACCACGGGGCTCGGGTAAGGGTCTTGCCGGCCACCTCCTTGAAATAATGGTGCACGCTCACCATCTCGACCGCGGGATCAGCCTCGGTCCCCTGCTCCAGGCTGCCGAACACCGCGGGCACCTGCGCCAGTTCACGCTGGAGAATGGTGGTGACCTCGCTCCGCTCGGTCATGATGTCGTAGAGCAGCACACCTTTCGCGGCGGCCGTCTCGAACGTCTGCCGCAGGCGGACGAAGTCGGCCGGGTTGATCGCCATGGGCTTGTCGGCCAGGACATTAAAGCCCGCCGTCACCGCGCGGTCGATGTACTCGGTCTTGCGCGCGTTGTTGCCCGCGATCACGACGACATTGCCCGCCTTCTCCGCAATCAGACGCTCCATGAAGTCGTCGCCGCGATAGACCTTTTCGTCCCAGTGGGTGGGGTTCTCGGCGCGGGCGTTGAAGCCGGCGATGCGCTGGAGGTGATCCTCCAGATCGGGGCCCGGCGTGCTGTACACATGCACCACCGGGCTGACCTGCGGGTACATGAACTTCTGGACCAGGCTGGCGTGAAAGTGGCCGGGGTCGAGCGTCACCAAGCGGACGGCGGGATCGGCAGCGGTGGCGGCGGAAGTGACCATGGCGGCGGCAAGCAGGAGGGAACGGGGGATCATGGCGGGCAATCAGGCTTTCTTGAGGAGGGTTCCGGTGCCATACGGGGCGCGCTGGACACGGGAGCAAAGCGCGTTCGCCTCGTCGTCGTTGAGAAACACCTCGGCCTTTGGGTCCCAGCGGAGCTTGCGCCCCAGCTTCATCGAGATCCACCCCAGGATGCATCCGCTCGTCGAACGGTGCGCCTCTTCCGGTGTGGTCACCGCCGGCTGGCGCGTCTTGATGCTGGTCAGCCAGTCGAGGTGATGGTCCTTGCTCACATGCAGGCGCGTGTCGTTCGGTCCCAGCGGCGTATTGAGCAGCTTTGGGTCGCTCGCGGCCAGTGCCTTCCCGAAGCTCGTGGCGGGGTCGCTCGCGGTCGTCGGCGCACCGCCGCGGGTGACGAAGATCCACCCCTCCTCGCCCTCGAACCGGATGCCGTTCGGGTAGGTGTCGTCAATGACCATCGTGGCGCCGTTGGCGTATTTGGCCTCGATGTGGTACCTGCCGTGGACGTTCCAGAGGCCCTCGGTGGGGAAGGTGGCATGGCCATCAATCTCGACCGGCCCGGTTAGTTCGGCACCCATGCCCCAGTGGCCGATATCGACGTGGTGCGCCCCCCAGCCGGTGATCATCCCCAGGCAGTACGATTCGATGCGCAGCCAACCAGGCCGGTCCGCGACATTCACATCATCGTCACCGCCCTTGCCGGCCCGCGGCCGCTGGGGGTGGACACGATCCTCGTTGTACGGGGCCAGGGGGGTCGCCCCGAGCCACATCTCGAAATTGAGGTTCGAGGGCACCGGTTGCGTGGAGGTGTCGCCGCCCGCGGGGTCCGTGGGGAGGCCGATGCGGACGTTGTGCAGCTTGCCGAGGCGCCCGTTCCGAACGAGTTCGCAAGCGAGGCGGAAATTTGCGGCGGACCGCTGCTGACTGCCGACTTGGAAGGCCCGGCCTTTGGCGCGCACGGTGTCGCTCACCTGACGCCCCTCCGCGAGGGTCATCGCCAGCGGTTTCTGCACGTAAATGTCCTTCCCGGCCAGCGCGGCGGCGATCACCGGCTGCGCATGCCAGTGGTCTGGGGTGCTGATCGCCACGGCATCAATGCCGGGGTCCTTGAGCAGTTCCCGGAAATCCCCGGACACCTTGACGTCCACCGGGCTCGCGCCACCCTTCTTGCTGGCGTAATACTTCTCGATCCGCTTCTTGGCGTGGAGCGCGCGTTTGGAGTCCAGATCGCAGACCGCGACGTACTGTGCGATGTCGTGCTTGACGATCCCCGGGATGTCCATGTCGTTCGCAATCCGCCCGCACCCGATGTGGGCGACGTGGATCTTGTTGCTGGGCGCGCCCTGGCCGAAAACGGAGGAGGGCACGATGCTCGGCAGGGCAACCGCTCCGGCGGCACCGGCGAGCGAGAGTTGGAGAAAGCGGCGGCGCGAGGCGCGGGCGGGGGTGCGGGGGAGGATCGATGGTTTCATTGGCGGGGATGTTGCGGAAAATCTGGGATCATTCGGGAGAAACGCCTACTTGGTCTCCCCCATGGCCCATAAAATACCCCCCAGGAGAAGTCCGGTCAGCTTGGGGTCGGAGTAGGCCTCGGACTTGTGGCCCAGCGCGGTGTACCACGCGCGCCCGCCCTCAAACTCATGCCGCCACGCGAGCGGCGTCAGCGCCCCAAACCGCGGGTCGGAGGATTTCTCCTTGTCCTTGTCCTTGAGGGAGGCCAAATCACCCGACACGAGCACGTGCAACCCCTCGGGCATCTTCTCGAGGAAATAATACTCATCGGCCCAGGAGAACGACGCGGGCAGTTTGGCGGTGGCGGGATCCGCCGGATCGGTCACCTTGACGGTGAAGGTCTGAAAGGCAGCATGGCGCTTGAAGGTGCCCCCGACCAACTCCCAGAACCAGGGCCAGTGGCGCATCGCGCCGCTGGTGGAATGGATGCCGACGAACCCGCCGCCAGCGCGGATGTAGCGCTGCAAGGCGCTCTTCTGGTCCTCCGTGTCGAGGATCTCGTTGTTGGTGTTGTCGAAGACGACGGCTTTGAAGCGCTTCAGGCTGGCGTCGGTGAAAACAGCCGGGGCGTCCGACACCTCCACCTCGATCTGGTTTTCGGCGCCCAGCTTCTTGAGGGCGGCCACGCTGGCGGCAATGTTGTCGTGGACATAAAGCCCCTGGCCGATCTGGTTTCGGGTGTAAACCAGAATCCGGCGTTCCGCCGCCGTTGCGGGTGCTGCGTGGCAGAGGAGGCTCGCGAGCAGCAAGGCTGCGCCGACGCGCATCCCCCGGGAGAGCCCCGGCAGTCCGGCGGGACGGGGGATCGCAAGGCACTGCCGGAGGGCATGAAACCAACCGGCCGGGGCAGGGTAAATTCGCGGATTCATGCCCCCAAAACTAGCACTGCCCCCCGCGTGGTCAAGCCCGCACGGCGGCTGCCGCGGCGGGGCGGCACCCGCCAGCGCGGGCCAGCCGGAGGCAGTGATACCCGCCGCGACCCAGCGTTGACCGCCTACCGTTTCGCCGGCGCCTGCTCCTGCACGAATCCGGCGTCAATGAACTGCCCGCCGCTGATTTGATGGCAGTGGATGGCGAGCACGTTCTTCTCAGCGTTGAGGGTCGCGAGCGCGGCCGCGGGCACGAGCACCGCGGAATACTCCGTGAGGTAACCGGAAGCGCGGGTGACCAGCTCGCCGTTGAGATACACCTCGGCGTCATCGTCGTGGTGCCAGTTCAGTTGCAGTCCCTTCCGGGCCTCGTCGGGGAGCGAGAATTCGCGCCGGATCCAAATGTCGCCCGTGTTCCATTGGGTGCGCACCCGCGCGCCGGGTGTGCCGTGCGTCCCGAAGCCCCCCTGCCCCTCCTTCCAGGCGCTGGCGTCGAACCCGGCCTTGAACCACCCCCCGGCCGGCTGTTCGGTGGTGTACCGCCAGGTGGAGGCCGCCTCGCGGGCGTTTGGAAGGACCGTGCGCAGGATCGGCGCTTGCGGCATCGGCGCCCAACCGGCCGCCTTGGTGCGGTCGCGCTTCGCGTACTTCGCCCAGACCGGCTTGTCGTAGAGCATCTGGATGAACACGCCGCCGATGACCGGCCGCGCGGTGAAGCCGACCTTCTTCGCCGTCTTGGTTTCGTACCAATCGGTGAGGGGCGAGCGGTCGGGCGTCTCCTGGATGAAGCGGTCCACCGGCGCGGCGATGGCCTCGAAATCCTCCCGGTTCTGCGTCAGGGTGGCGGTCCAGAGGGTCCAGTCGAGCTTGGTGTATTCCTTGCGGTTGTCCAGCGGCAGGCCGTACTGGTTTTGGATCTTGCGGTAATACGCCATCTCCTTGGTGCGCACGTCGTCGGAGAACAGCCCCAACCCGAGGATGCGATCCCAGACGAGGTTGTACTTCTGGCTCCAGGTGTTCGGGCGGTCGAAGGCGAGGCGGAATTTCTCGCCATCATCGGCCTCCTTGGTCCAGCGCGCGGCGCACTCGCGGGCAAGCTTCAGGTATTCCTCCGCCGTCGACGGGTCTCCCCGCATGGCGCACAGCTTGCCGTACGCCCCGAGGGCGCAGATCGCCTTCACCGAGAGATTCACGTTGTGCGCCAGGTGCCCGGCGAAGTCGTCGGTGCAGAGTTGGTTCTCGGGATCGTAGCCCTTTTCCTTGAGGTAGAGTGCCCATTTGGTCAGTTGCGGCCAGTAGAGACTGGCAAATTCAGGCGAACCTTCCATCTGGGCCAGGGCGCCGAACAGCAGGAGCAGGTTGCCACTCTCCTCGACCGGCATTTGGTTCTCCTCCGTCCGCTCGCCGCCGCCGTAGCGCTGGCCGTTGGCGTGCGGATAGGTCCCCAAATCGTGGGGCGCGAACGGGAAGCGCCACCGCTCCGAGGCGGCGTAATTCATGAACGGCACGATGAACGACTTCGTGAGCGTGGGGCCGAACAGCAGGAACTGGGGTGCCATTGGGTAGAAGACGTCCGAGGTCGAGATGCAGCCGTTGCTGTGGTTTTCCTTGCAGAATTGCAGGGGCTTGCCGTTTTCGTCCGCCACAAACTTCCCGGCCGCGTAGCACTGCCGGTAGGCCAGCGCGCCGATCCGCGCGTAGTGCTCCCCACCCGCGCGGCGCAAATCCGCGAGGAACTCCACATCGAACGCCACGCACCGCTTGACGAGGGAATCATACTCCTTAGCCGACGCCTTCAGGAGGTCGGCCGCCTCCCAACCAGTCCGCCGCCAATAGGGGCGGAGGTTCTTCTTCATGTATTGGATCGAGTAGAGGTCGTCGTAGGCCACCATGAGCCACCTCGAGGTCGGTTTCGCGGAGACGGAACCCAAATCGAGGGTGAGGGAAAGGGCGAGTTCACCCGCCGGGGCGGGCCCGGTGGCGGGTTGTCCGGCGGCAGTGCCGGCCACAGCCGACTTCACGCCCGCCTTCGGCGCCGCC
>Ga0182030_10003347_pt1 | contig 34194 bp, 19 predicted proteins | sample 812S3MmetaG_FD_121299 | JGI IMG/M metagenome (GOLD analysis project Ga0182030, IMG submission 121299) | Permafrost microbial communities from Stordalen Mire, Sweden - 812S3M metaG (Illumina Assembly) | ecosystem: Environmental > Terrestrial > Soil > Wetlands > Permafrost | place: Sweden...
CATCTTCGCCACGGGGACAGCTATCTTCTCCACGGGGATCGTCATCTTCGCCACGGGGACAGCCATCTTCGCCACGGGGATTGTCATCTTCGCCACGGGGACAGCTATCTTCGCCACGGGGATCGCCAACTTCGCCACGGGGACAGCCATCTTCGCCACGGGGATCTTCATCTTCGCCACGGGGACAGCTATCTTCTCCACGGGGGACGTCATCAACTCAAAGTTGGAAGCCGGCGCTGCCGGAACCTATCCTTATGAAATGCCTGTTTTTGGTTACAGGCAGATGGCCGCTTAACCAAAAAAGGCCCTGGACCAGCCTTTCGGTAATTCCTGACCATTAGACTGTGTAATTTTTTAACTACCAAAAAAATTATCTCCATGAAAAAAAGCAAGATCCTCCTGTCATTCAGCAAAATGAGGGATGACCAGTTAGAGACGCTAGGCAACACCGTTGTGCTTGGCATGAAAGCCAATCCGGATTTCCCGAACCCTTCGCCCATCATCGCCGATTTCGAGGCTGCCATGCTGAGCTTCACAAAAGCCATCAGCGATGCCAAATCCAGGGACAAATTAAAGATCACTGTCCGCAAGGATATCCGCGCCACTGTGCAGTCCATGCTCACCAGCCTGGCCAACTATGTGACCTACACGTCCAATGGCGACCGCGCCATGATGATGGGATCGGGGTTCCCTTTGAACAACCTCAACCCCGGCGTTCCGCCCGTATTGTCCATTGACAGCTTTAACCTGGTCCTGGGCAAGAACCCCGGCGAGCTTTTGGCCAGCGCAAAATCCTTCGGTGCTGCGGACATGCACATGTACCAGATAGCGCCTGCGCCGCTGGCAGGCCCAAGGGACTTTGAGACCCATTACCGGAGGGCCTCCAAGCTACTGCTCACAGGGCTGCTGCCCATGAAGCTGTATGCCGTGCGCATCGGCGCCATAGCCTCAGATGGCGAGGTGGTCTACACGGATACGCTCACCAAAGCGCCGCAGTAAAGCACAGGGCCCAATTCCACAGCACAGTCCAAATGGAAAAAGCCACCGACGGGTGGCTTTTTAATTTTAGGTTCTCAGGCGATCTTGAAATAATTGCTGATCCCGGTTATGCATTGCTGCTATCCTTTCATTTTCACATTGAGCCATTTTCGAATTAGCATATTATCTCATTATCACGTGAGCACATTATTCCGTCCTCAAACTCTTCACCGGGTTTGCTGTAGCTGCTTTGATGGCCTGATATGCAATCGTGCATCCTGCGATAATAAATGATGCAGCAATGGCAATGATAAATATGCCTGCATTGATATGCACCTGATAAGCAAAATGCTGCAGCCAGCTTTGCATCATATAATAAGCAAGCGGGGCAGCTATCACAAAAGCAATGGCAATCAGCAACACAAATTCTTTTGAAAAAAGAAGCACAATGTCCACTGCCGATGCGCCAAGCACTTTGCGCACAGAAACTTCTTTTGTTCTCTGTGCGGCAGCAAAAGCAACCAGACCATATAATCCTAAACAGCCGATCAATATGGCAATGCCGGAAAATAATTTAAAAGCGGTGTACTCTTTTTGTTCCTGCCTGTACCAATTGGCTATGTGATCGTCTAAAAATTCATATTGAAACAAATCGTCCGGGAACATGACAGAATATGTTTTTTCGATGCCTGCAATCGTTCGCTGCATGTTTGAAGGCTGCAGTTTTATGCAGGCGGCATAAAATCTTTTTGCATCATAAAAAAGCGCACACGGCCTTCTTTTTTTATGCTTCGACTCACTTTGAAAATCCTTTACAACACCGGTGATGGTGGCATCCCAGCCATTGATCATGAAATGCTTTCCTATAGCCTTTTGTGGATTGAATATATTCAGCTTTTGCATCAGCGCTTCGTTCACTACAGCGTGATATGTTGTATCCGTATCATTTTTTTTGCCAACTTTTTCCCCCGCAAGCATTTCCAATCTGAACATGTCTGTATAATGCTCATCAATAAATTTCATTTCTGTCACATCGTCTTTGGTAATGCCTGCTTCAGGGCAGTTGAAAGCAGTAAACTGATTGCTGTAAGCAGGTGCCCCTGATGCAAAACTTAATTCCTTTACGCCCGGATTGCTCAGCAATTGCTCCTTCAATACTTCGCGTTTGGATTGGTCGGGCAGATAAAAGGAAATGACAGCATCTTTATCGAAACCGAGGTCACGGTTCTTGAAAAAATCCATTTGGTATGCAACAACCAAAGTGCCGGTGATCATGATTTGTGAAATGGCAAACTGCACGACCACCAGGGTTTTGCGCAATGTTAACCCGCCTGATGACAGCGCGGACTGGCTTTTCAATGACCGGACTGGATTGAATGCAGACTGAACAAATGCAGGATACAAACCGGCAAGCAAGATCATAGTTATGGTGATGAGCAGCAACAAACCGATGGCTGCGGGTTGCATCAACTGGCCTGCACTTATTTTTATATTCAGCCATTCGGCTGCCACAGGCAAGAAAAAAACAGTAACCAGCATGCCAAGCACAAGAGCAGCTACCACCATTAGTGTTGTCTCGCCAAGAAATTGCATGATCAATTGTGAGCGATTAGAGCCCAGCACTTTTCTGACACCTATTTCTTTCGCTCTTTTAATGGCCTGTGCTGTTGCAAGATTTACAAAATTGATGCAGGCGAGTATAATGATGAATACGGCTACTGCAATAAGCGCCCAATAAGTCTCTCTGGAAGTAGTGGGTGTTATGTCACTGTTTAAATATCGCTGGTCAAAATGTATTTCTCTCAATGGCTGCAATGGCAGCCTTGCTTCTTTGGCAAGATCCTTCCCCCAGTTTGCAGCGATGAAAGCAGGAATTCTTTTATGTATGCTTTCTATATTAAAATTTTTGGGGGCTAGTATAAATGTGTTGCCGCCTGCTATTGCATAAAACTCATGCATCATCCCTTTCACGTCTTCTTTCACTGTTTCAAAAGAAACAAGAAACATAAACGGTAATGTGGTATTGCCCGGAACATCCCTGATAATGCCCGTTACTTTCAAATTAAAGCGGTTATCCAGATTAATGATTTGCCCCATCGGGTCTTTGTTGCCAAAATATTTTTTTGCGATACTCTCTGTCAGCACCACTGCATTGGGTTCTGATAACGCAGTGTTAGCATCGCCGCTCAGCCATTCGTAATCGAAAATTTTTGCAAAATGCTCATCAGCGAACATGTAATTTTTTTCACTATACCTTGTTTTAGCAATCGTTACCAAACCATCTGACTGATGCCAAACCTGCGACACCTGCTCAAGTTCGGGAAAGTAGGTCCGCATGGCAGGCGCAATTGCCATAGAAACACTCGGGTTGAAATCAATAGCATTCAGCGTGACCCGGTAAATGCGGTCAGCCTTTTTATTAAATCCATCATACCCAAGTTCATATTCTACTACTAAAAAGATAATCATGCACGCTGCAATGCCAAGCGCAAGCCCGGATATGTTAATGATGCTATAGGTTTTGTATCTGCTAATAGCCCGCCATGCAGTTTTGAAATAATTCTTAAGCATATTATTCTATTTACAGTTTGTGATATCTAATTTCCAAAATCAGTTATACTTTACTGCTATCTGTTTCATTTTCACACTTGCAAATTACTCCGTCCTCAAGCTCTTTACCGGATTTGCTATTGCTGCTTTTATAGATTGAAAACTTATTGTTATTAAAGCAATCAGTATGGCTGAAATACCTGCCGCTAAAAATATCCACCAGCTTATCCCAATCCTGTATTTATAATTCTGCAGCCAGCTATGCATCATCCACCATGCAACAGGAAATGCAACAATGCATGAAATAGCAACCAACTGCAGAAAATCCTTTGATAACAGTGTTGTAATACCCGCAACACTTGCACCTAAAACTTTTCGGACACCAATTTCTTTTGTTCTTCGTTCTGCGGTAAAAGCGGCTAGTCCAAACAATCCTAAACAGGAAATAATGATGGCTAACGCAACAAATACTCTTGAGAGTTCACTTATTAATTGTTCATTCAAAAACATTTTGTTGAATTGATCGTCTGCGAACTGATAAGTGCATGGATAAGATGGATTGTCTTTCTTAATAACTGCTTTAATTTTTTTTAGAGCAACTTCAACATCAGCCGTTTTTAAACGAACATATAATTCTGATGCGTTTGCATTTTGAATACATGAAAACATTACAGGATCCGGCTTGCCATACATATCGCCATATACAAAATCATTCACCACGCCGACTACGTTTAAAACATAGCCGCTTGTATCACCATCATACCGCAATGTTTTACTTATCGCGCTGCCTTTGCCCATCAGTTCTTCAAAAGATTTTGTAATGATGACATTTATTTTTTTAGATGTAACGCTGTCTGTTACAACAAAGTCTCTACCTGCAAGCCGCTTTAAACCATACACATTCATAAAACCTGGCGATACATAACGAGTGGATACAAGTACCTTGCTGTTTGCAGGCTTTCCTTCCCATATCAATCCATCCGTATTATTACCTCCGTATAAAACTGAATAATCAGAAAGCGCAAGGTTTTGAATAATACCGGTGCCTAAAAGGTCTTGTTTTATCACTTCATAATTTTTATTGAATTCATCATTTGTATTTATCTCGAGCAAATTGTTTTTATTAAAGCCAAGACTCCTGTTTTTTACATGCTGTATCTGTTGGTAAATAAGAATCGTACTTATAATAAGTATGATGGAAACACTGAACTGTAGTATCACCAAGCCCTTTCTTACCAATGATGCGCTGCCATCTTTCAATTTTAATCCTTTTAAAACAAACACAGGATTGAATGAGGATAAATATAATGACGGATAACTGCCGGCAATCAAGCCGCAGATCAAGGTGATTGTGATTAATGCTGTAAAGTGAAGCGGATCGGTTAACCCTGATACAAGGTTTTTTTGTGCCAATAAATTAAATGCGGGCAATGCAAGCAATATTATAATTACAGCAAGTATCGCAGACAATACCGCCATCAAAATTGATTCGCCAATAAATTGAAAGATTAAGTTTTGTTTGGCTGCGCCTAATACTTTTCTTACACCAACTTCTCTTGCACGTTTTTCACTGCGTGCAGTTACGAGATTCATAAAGTTGACGCATCCAATTAACAAAATAATACATGCGATGATGGAAAAGAGATGTACGTATTCAATTTGTCCACCGCCGGTTTCAACTCCGTTATCAAATTCATCGCGCAAATGCCAGTCATGCGCAGTCCATAAAAAAGGTCTTGCATTAGATCTTGGGTCACGCTTTTGTATAAAATCATAGAGAATTTTATTTACTGAAGCAGCACTGACATTAGGCCTTAATTCGACATAAGTATCAAGATCGTTATTGCCCCAGCTTTGCGCCCACTGCTTATTTTCATTCCACCAGATTTGAAAAGGTGCAACCCATTCAAACTGCACGGTTGAGTTTTTGGGAATATCTTTTATTACACCGGTTATAACATAATCCTGTTTATTGTCAACACGCACCGTTTTACCTATTACATTCTTCTCATCGCCAAAAAACTTCTTTGCAGTTGATTGTGTAACGACCATTGAGTACAATTGCGTAAAAGCAGTTGCCGAATTGCCCTGAACAAACGGAAACGTGAACATGCTGAACAATGATGTGTCTGCATAATTGGGAAACGCATACAATGATTTATCGCCAATCGTAATAAGCTTTGTATTATATCCAATAATGCGGCAGGCGTTTGCAACACCAGGAATTTGCTGCTGCATTGCAGGAGCCATCGGTGCAGGCGTTGAACCAAACGTGGCAACGTAGGTGTCGTACTTCTGGTTTTCTTTTATACGGTACAGGAAGTCTTTTTTTGTGTTGAATTGATCCCAATTCAATTCATCTTCCACCCATAAAAAAATTAAACCTGCACATGCAATACCAATGGCTAAACCAAAAATGTTAAGGAAGCTATAGCCTTTATTTTTTAAAAGGCTACGGACTGTTGTCTTAAAAAAATTTATACACATATAGATTGAATTATGGTGTTATGATTTGTATGTCTGATTTATCCATTTACTATTTACCTTCTTTACTCCGTTCTCAAACTCTTTACCGGGTTGGCAACTGCTGCTTTGATGGCCTGAAAGCTTACGGTCAGCAATGCAATCAATATCGCAGCAGTTCCCGCGATCAGGAATATCCACCAGCTAATCTCAATACGGTATTGATAATTCTGTAACCAATTGTGCATAGCCCACCATGCCACCGGGAATGCAACAATGCAGGAGATGCAAACGAGCTTGATAAACTCTTTGGAAAGCAATGCAGCAATGCCGTGAACACTTGCCCCCAGCACTTTTCGCACGCCAATTTCTTTTGTCCTGCGTTCAGCCGTATATGCGGCAAGACCAAATAAGCCAAGGCATGAAATGAGGATGGCCAATGAAGCAAACACACGGGACAATTTGCTGATGAGCATTTCGCTTGTGAACATGGCATTGAACTGATCATCGACAAACTTGTAATCAAATGGGTAACCAGGATTATCTTTCTTCATCACCGCAGCTATTTTGACAAGCGCATTTTCGGGATCGCTTTGTGGCTTTATGCGCACATACATCAGGCTTGCTGCCTGTGGTATGTAATAGAATATTACCGGAGAAGATTGAACATACATATCGCCATACAAATAATCTTTTATGACACCTTTCACGATCATGTGATAAGTGCCGTTGTTAGTTGGGCGTTCCATGATCTTCCCGATGGCGCTTCCTTTGCCAAGCAATTTTTCCATGGATTCAGTAACGATCACATTGAATACCTGATTGGAATCTTTTGGCGCATGGTTATCCCCGAACTCGATGGCATCGCCCGGCTGAAAATCTCTGCCTTCAACAATATGCATACCCGCAGTTGACATGAATTCGGCGCTTACGAGCCTTTGCGAAATAATAATGCTGCTGTTAGGCGCTTTGCCCGGCCAGTTGATGCTGGAGGTATTGTTCCCGTCACCAATAGTGTTATGATCAGCCATCGCTGCATTGTCAACCACACCAGTGCTGATGAGATCTTGTTTTATAGCAGGGAAATCTTTTACGATGTTTCCCTGGGCATCCATTTGCAGCAAATTATTTTTATTATAACCAAGATCCCTGCTTTTTACGTGTTGTATCTGCTGATAAATAATGATAGTGCCGATAATAAGTACAATTGAAACCGCGAATTGCAGAACCACCAAACCTTTTCTGATGATCGCAGCACTTCCGGTTTTTATTTTTATCCCCTTTAAAACAAATACAGGATTGAATGATGATAGATAAAGAGATGGATAGGACCCCGCAACGAGGCCGCAAATCAATGTCAGCAGCAATAATGCGGTTAAGTGAAACGGGTTGGTAAGCCCCAAAGACATATCTTTTTGCACTAATGCATTAAAGGCCGGTAATGCTAAAGTCATCACAAAAACCGCAACGACGGCAGCAAGCACGGACATGAAAATCGCTTCGCCAATGAACTGGAATACGAGCGCCTTCTTGGCAGCACCCAGCACTTTTCTTACGCCCACTTCTTTTGAGCGCTTCTCGCTGCTGGCGGTTGCCAGGTTCATAAAATTGATGCAGGCAATGAATAAAATGATCCATGCTATGATGGTGAATAAATGCACATACTGAATTCTTCCGGCGCCGGTTTGTTTCCCATTATCAAAATCATCCCGCAAATGCCAGTCGTTCATGCTGAATAAAAACACATGCACTGTAGATTCCGATGATTCATTTTTTAGCGTTGTGAAATCATAGAGTGGATTCAATAGTTGCCTGTTCAATGCGGCTGCATCTGCTCCTGGCTTCAATTCTATATACGTAGTGAGGCCAAAATTGTTCCACCTCGCTGCCCATGGGTTTTGGTCGTACCAAATCTTGAATGGGGCAAGCCATTCAAATTGAATCGTTGAATTTTCGGGCAGGTCTTTTAAAACAGCGGAAACTACATAGTCCTGTTTGTTGTCCATACGCACTGTTTTGCCAACAACATTTTTTACATCGCCAAAAAATTTCTTTGCCGTTTTCTCTGTGATCACGATAGAATGGACTTGTGAAAAGGCGTTGTTTGCATTGCCCTGCGCAAACGGCAATGTGAACATGCTGAAGAATGATTGCTCCGCATACTTGCCGGAAGCGTACACAGCCTTATCTCCGACGCCAAAGAGCGAAGACATCTGATTCTCGGTTGTGCGGCATGTATTGGCAATGCCCGGAAATGTTTGCTGCATAGATGGCCCCAACGGGCCAGCAGTGGAAGAATGAGTGAAAACGCCTCCGTCTACTTTATCATTTGTTTTGACAAGGTACAGCCTGTTTTTTTTCTGATTATTGCTGTCAAAATTCAGCTCGTCTTCTACCCACAAAAAAATCAATCCTGCACAGGCAATGCCGATAGCTAATCCGAAAATATTCAGAAAACTGTATCCTTTGTTTTTCAGCAGATTTCTGAACGTGGTGTGGAAGAAATTTTTCAGCATGATAATTTATTTATGGTTTACGATTCCTGATATCCAATTGTTCATTCCCGCTACTCCTCCATTTTCACATTTAGCCATTTTCGAATTAGCACATTATCTCATTATTACGTCGGCACATTATTCCGTCCTCAAACTCTTAACCGGGTTTGCTACTGCCGCTTTGATGGCCTGGAAGCTTATAGTAAATAATGCAATCAAAATGGCAAAGCATGCCGCTAACAGGAACATCCACCAGCTAACCTCAATGCGGTACGCAAAATTTTGCAGCCATCTATTCATTGCCCACCAGGCAATAGGTATTGCGATAAGGACTGATATACCAACCAATTTTAAAAAATCTTTTGAGAGCAATTGCACAAGACCGGCAACGCTTGCGCCCAAAACCTTGCGCACACCAATTTCTTTTTTTCTTTGTTCTGCGCTAAAGGCAGCAAGGCCAAACAATCCTAAGCATGATATAAGAATTGCCATTAGTGTAAATGAATTAATGATGTTTGAAAAAATAATTTCAGACTGATATTGTTGCTGGACTTCAGCATCAAGAAAGGAATATTGAAACGGCTCGGATGGCAAATCTTTGCTCCATATCGTTTCTATTTTTCCTATCAAAGACTTATAATCACGGCTGCTCACATTTACGATCACATCATGGATATCATCTCTTCTTGGCTCGCAAATGATCATGAAAGGACTTATATTATCATGCAATGAACGGTAGTTAAAGTCTTTCATTACACCTGCTATCTCGTAATTTCTTTCATCTCCTGTAAGCAGTTTTGAGCCAGGTGCATTTTGCAGGTTTAATCCCAACCGCCTCATCAGTGTTTCATTAATTAAAACTTTCGCAGAATCATGAAACCTGAAATCCCTGCCACTTATAATTTGTATCCCGGTAGCTTTTACAAAGTTTTCATCAGAGGATAAATTTTGCGGGTCTATTGCCTTAGCAGGATCTGTACCGGGCAAATACACAGTCCAATCATGATAAGTAGCTTGCCCCATATAATTGTTTGCTAAGCTAACAGTTTTCACTTCAGGCATTTCTTTGAGGTCATTGGCAAATGCCTGCATTTTACTTTTTGCGTTGTCTGTATAAAAACTAAAAATGAGCTTTTGATTTTTATCAAACCCTAAGTCTTTATTTTTTATATAATTCAACTGGCTATAAATAATGATAATACTTGAGATAAGCACGATAGAAAGCACGAACTGAAATACGACCAGCGAGCGCCTGATACCCGCCGCTGAAACATGATTGGTGAAATTGCCTTTTATAACTTTTATTGCCTGGAAAGCTGAAAGATAAAATGCAGGATAACTGCCTGCGACGAAACTTGTAACAACAACAATCCCGCAAAGCAGCAACCACATCTTGAAGTCTGACAGTGACGATAGAAAAATATCTGCGTGTGTAATTTGATTTAGGTAAGGAATTGTGATAAATAATAATGGCAATGCGATCAAGACGCTTAATAAAGAAAGCAAAAAAGACTCTGTCAGGAACTGGATCCGTAAGCTGCTTTTTGCTGCGCCGATTACTTTTCTTACACCAACTTCCTTCGCACGTTTAGATGCCTTTGCAGTAGAAAGGTTCATGAAATTGATGCAGGCAATAATTTGGATCAACGCTGCGATAAGTATTAAGATATTAAGAAATGACCTGCTTACTGTTGGTGTCGTTTCAGGTTCGTAGCCTTCGCTTGTGTGAATAGAAATTAACGGTTGCAGGTGCAATTGCTTTTCCATGCCTGAGTTTTTAAACTGTTCTGCGCCATATTTATTTAAAAATGCAGGCAGCTTTGTTTCAAGAAAAGCTGCGTTTGAACCTGGCTTCAATTTTATGTATGAAGAAGTAAAATTATTTCCAGTCCAGGTAGTGTTTTTAATAATATTGCTCCCATATCCGTTCTCATTCATCCTGATAAACATGTTGGCATGTATGTTTGATTTGCCCAGGCTTTCATCAATTACACCTGTTACTTTAAAATCATTCCTGCCATCTGCATCTTCAATCGTGATTACTTTGCCAACAGGGTTTTCTTTATCGAATAATTTATCAGCCACCGGTTTTAATAAAACAATTGAATTCGGCTCTGTTAAAGCACTTGCTGCATTGCCGTAATCAAAGTGAAAATTAAAGACATTGAAGAAAGTCGAATCAACTAAAAAAGCACCTTCATTATAAAATGATTTGTCTTTATAATGAAGCAAATGGTTGCTTGCATCCAGCGTAGGTACTATACGGGTAAACTCAGCTACTTCAGGGAAATCACTTTTCAAAGCCGGAGCAATCGGTGGCGAGCAGGTTGCCATACTGTGTTTATCACCACTTACATTCAATTCCGTAACAACACGATAAATATCTTTTGCATCAGTATGTTGTTTATCATAGCTATATTGGTCTTTCACATACAGTACAATATACAAGCAGCACAAAGTGCCAACAGCTAACCCAATTATGTTAATAATGCTGAATCCTTTGTTCCTTAAAAGAAAACGCCATGCAGTTTTGAAATAATTTTTAAGCATATTATTCTATTTACAGTTTGTGATATCTAATTTCCAAAATCAGTTATACTTTACTGCTATCTGTTTCATTTTCACATTTAGCCATTTTCGAATTAGCACATGATCTCATTATCACATCAGCACATTATTCCGTTCTCAAACTCTTTACCGGGTTGGCAACTGCTGCTTTGATGGCCTGAAAGCTTACGGTGATTAATGTTATAACCAATGCACCAAAGCCTGATGCAATGAATATCCAAACTGATACAGATGTCCTGTACTCATATTGCTGCAACCAGTTATTTAAATAATACCATGCTAAGGGTATGGCAATAAAGCAAGAAATAATTACCAGCAATGCAAACTCTCTCGAAAGCATTTTCCATAAACTATAAATTGATGCGCCCAGCACTTTGCGCACACCAATTTCTTTTTTGCGTTGCTCTGCAACAAACGATGCAAGGCCAAATAAACCAAGGCAGGAAATAAAAATAGCAAGTATGGTAAAGAAGGTTGCGAGTTTGCCAACACGTTGCTCATCTGCAAATTTCATGGCATATTCTTCATCGACAAACGTATAGTTAAAAGGCAGGTTGGGATTATATTTTTTAAACGCTTTTTCTATTTTCGTGAGTGCGGTTTTTAGCGATACTCCCGTTTTTATAGCCACTGTAACGCCACCTATATATGTATGACTGACCAGGTATACCATCGGCGTAACCGGGCTGTATGGCGATTCCTGGATGATATCTTTCACCACACCAATCACGCGATAATTTTTGCCATCGTATTGTATATTCTGTCCAATAATATCTTTCTTCGTTCCTATTTGCTTCACCGCTGATTCGTTTATTATCATTGCTAAACTATCAGTAGCAAACTCCCTGGAAAAATCCCTTCCTTCTTTCAGTTGCCATCTTATCGTTTTACCAAAATCTTCTGTGATACACATAAAACCAAACATCGGCGATGTGTTCGGGTTTTTACCTTCCCAGTTAAAACCACCACGCCATGCACCAAGATTTGTAATTGCGTCTGACGCTCCAGCCATGTCATCTACCACACCGGTTGCCAGCAAGTCATTTCTTACCGCATCGTAGAACCTTGGCAAATCCTGCGTTACACCGCCAACAGATATCAATCCTTCCTTTCTGTAATTAATAGGCCGGTTCTTTGCAAACTGAATTTGTTTAAAAGCAATAATGGCACCTATGGTCAATGCAATAGAAAAACTGAATTGCAGCACTACTAAAATTTTGCGTGGCAGCGATGCATATTTGCCCCCACGAAAAGTTCCTTTCAAAACTTTTATAGGTTCAAATTTTGATAAATACAATGCAGGATAACTGCCGGCAAGCAAACCCGTGATGAGTGTAAACGCCAGCGCACAAATCCAGAATGCAGGATTATGCAAAGGCATTTGAATATTTTTTGCGGCAAGCGAATTGAAGAACGGCAACAATAAAGCAACAAGCACAATGGAAAATATAAATGATACGAAAGCTACCAATACACTTTCGCTTAAAAATTGTTTTATAAGTTGCGTGCGTAATGAACCAACCGTTTTGCGGATGCCTACTTCTTTTGCGCGCTTCTCGCTGCGTGCTGTGCTAAGGTTCATAAAATTTATACATGCAAGCAACAATACGAATACACCGATGACCGCAAACAGCCACACAAATTGCAAGCGTGTACCAACAGGTTTGCCATCTGCGAAATCGCTGTACAAATGCCATTTATCCATCGGATAGAGGTAAGCGCTTTGAATACCATCGGCCTTATTTAAATGAGACATCACCACATTCCTGATCTTCTCTCTTTCTTTATCCATATCTACGTTGTCGTTCAATTGTACATAGCATTGCCACGAACGGTTATTCCAATCCGTTGCAGCATCTTTCACCCATTGCTCGTTGGTGATATATTTTTTCCAGGGCAGAAAATATCTTGCATCGTGCAAGGTTGGCCAGGAATTTGAGTTTCCTGATATAGGTTTGCCATTCGGAAAATCCCGGAACACGCCGGCTACTTTATAATTGTCTTTGTTATCTATCCTGATTGTTTTGCCTATCACATCGATATCTCCAAACAATGATTTCGCCAGCGATGCATTAATAATAATAGATGAAGGATCGGTCAATGCATTGATGTTTCCCTTCATCATATCTAACGAAAGCATTGTTGGGAATTTATCCTCCACCCACAAGCCAACATCTGAAATTGTTTTGTCGCCCACCGTAAATGCACTTATGTTCCACCTCGACAAGGAGACGTTTTTAAAATCGCTCCCATACTTGCTGCGCAGTTCGGTGGCAATAGGTTGGCAAGTCCGCGGGTCTGTACTTATCGTTCCATCATCACCAACACTGCTAGTCATTATTTGCGCAAGCTGCTTATGACTGGCAAAGGATTTATCGAATGTAACCTCGTCCCAAATCCACAGACCAATAAGCATGGCAACAGCCATGCCCGCTGCAAGGCCTAGCACATTTATAACCGAATACAGCTTGTTTTTAGTAAGGTTTCTCCAGGCAATTTTGAAATAATTCTTAAACATGATAAAATATTTACGATTTACGATTGTCCATTATCCATTGTTCATTGTGCACTATTCCGTTCTCAAACTCTTAACCGGGTTTGCTATGGCTGCTTTGATGGATTGAAAACTTACAGTGATCAATGTAATGAGCACAACAAAAAATCCTGCAACTAAAAACACACCCGGTGATATATTTATTCTATAAGCAAAACTTTGCAACCAGTTATTCAGTAACCACCATGATAATGGACCTGCAATCAATAAAGAGATACTTACCAGCATCAAAAAATCCTTTGATAGCATGGCAACAATATTGCCAACAGATGCACCAACCACTTTTCTTATTCCGATTTCTTTTTGCCGTTTTTGTGCAGTGAATGCGGCCAATCCAAATAAACCTAAACACGAAATTAAAATGGCAATGCCTGCAAAATATTTCGATAACGTCGTAACGCGCTGCTCGGAAGCGTACAACTTGTTATAATCATCATCTAAAAAGGAGTAATTAAACTGCAAGCCATTATTGAATTTTACAAACAGGTTTTTTATGTTATTAATAGTTTGCTGTTCATCTCCTGCATTTATTCTAACCAATGTATAATCTGCATTCGGATTATACACTAAAAATGATGGAGTTATTTTATCATACAGTGATTTGAAATGATAGTCTTTTACAATGCCAACAATTTGTTTTTTCTGTCCCCATAGTGAAACCGTTTTTCCAACAGGATGTTGTAATCCCATTGCTTTAACTGCCGTTTCATTAAAAATTACACTGGAGCTATCAGCGAATGCTTTTGAGAAAGGCCTGCCTTCAGTCATCTGCAAATTCATCGTCTCAAAAAAATTATCGCCAACGTCATTGCCATAATATTCTATTCCAAGATTTGGGTTTTTGCCTTCCCAATCAATTCCGCTGCCACCATGTGATGCCTGCCCAAAAAAATCCCCGCTTTCTGTTGTTGCATTGATAACGCCCGGCAATGTTTTTATTTCTGCAAGAAAGGGCGCCACGTTATTCTTTAAATTTCCATCATTTGAGGAACGTATAACATTGTCTTTGTTAAAACCAAGATTTGTTGTTTGAATTAATTTCATTTGCTGATAAACAACCAACACTGAAACAATCAACACAACAGAAATGGTGAATTGAAAAACAACCAAACCCTTGCGTATAAAACTTTCGCCTGATGAAGAAATCAACTCGCCTTTTAAAATGGAAACCGGTTTAAAATGTGATAAATACAAAGCAGGATAACTGCCTGCAATTAATCCTGTAATTAATGCAATTGAAATTGAAGCGATAATAAGATTGATATTGAGATGAAGACCTACGTCTTTTCCGGTAATTTCCCTGAATACCGGCAATAATAATTCAACCAATAACAATGCGATAATTAATGATGCAAATGCCATTAAAATTGATTCGCCAATGTATTGAAGTATCAAAGAGCCTTTACTTGCACCAACCACTTTTTTAATTCCAACTTCTTTCATTCGTCTTGAAGCTCTTGCTGTTGACAAATTCATAAAGTTGATACAGGCAATGGCAAGAATAAAAATGGCAATGACGGAAAACAATTTTACATATTCAATTCTGCCGCCGCTAATTTTTCCGTTTGCATAGTTATTATGCAGGTATCGGTCAGAATATTTTTGAACAAAGATGTCGCCTTCCCAATGCAACATTCCCTTATCATTCGGATAAAAATGTTTTATTTTTTCTTTTGTATAGTCTTTTATCTTTTTGTTGAATGCTTCTACATCTGTTCCTTTTTTTAGAAGAAGATATGTGTATTGGTTATTACTTCCCCAATTTGCAAGGTCTTCTGATTCTTTTGATTGATACATTTTATAATTGAACATCAAATCGTATTGATCAGTTGCATTCGCTGGCGGGGATTGAAATACTCCTGATACAACATAAGCGCCTGTAAACTCACCTGCGTTCCATTCAAAATTTTTTCCTATAAGATTTTGCGTAGTACCAAATAATTTCAAAGCCATTTTATCAGACAAGAGCACGCCATATTTATTCAATGCAAAACCATTTGCACTACCATCAATTATTGTGTAAGAAAATACTTTGAAAAAATTCTGATCGACAAATTCACAGTTTGCTTTAAAACGTTTATTGTTTGTTGAAATAATGCCTTTTTCCTCATCAAATTCTTCCGCTCTTACAACAGTGGCGTATTGCACTTCCGGCAATTCTTTTTGCATGTATTCACCTAATAAACCCGGCGTAGATTTATAAGTATCTATGCTGCCATCAGCGCCGGGCGCAGTTTTTATAACCTGGTATAACCGGCTATCATTCGCATTAAATTTATCCACGCTTAATTCATCACTCACCCATAAATAAATTAATAATACGCAAGCTAAACCCGTTGATAAACCTAGCAGGTTAAGAAAACCGAACTGTTTGTCTTTTATAAGATTTCTCCATGCAGTTTTAAAATAATTTTTTATCATTGTTTGAATCTTGATTTATATGATTAAATGATTTTGCCGATTTTTTTCTGAATCATGCTAATCCGGTAATCCGATTAATCATGGTTCAGACATTTTTTTACTCCGTTCTCAAACTCTTCACCGGGTTTGCTACCGCCGCTTTGATGGCCTGAAAGCTTACGGTCAACAATGCTATTAACATCGCAATCGAACCTGCAAGAAGAAAAGTCAACCAACTGATATCAATCCTGTAGCGGTAACCCTGCAACCATGAATGCATTGCCCACCACGCAATAGGTGTGGCAATCAGAATTGATATTGCTACCAGCCTCACAAAATCTTTTGATAATAATGCGGCAATGCCTGTCACGGATGCGCCCAGCACTTTTCTAACGCCGATTTCTTTGATCCTGTTTTCAGCCATATAAGTAGCGAGCCCAAACAAACCAAGACAAGAAATAAAAATGGTGAGACCCGCAAACAGAGAAGCTAATGTGCCAGTGAGTTTTTCATCACTGAATTTCTGAGCATATTCCTGATCAACAAAATGAAACTCGAAGGGATAAGAGGGATTATATTTTTTGAAAACTTTTTCTATGCTTGCTAAATTTTGTTCAGTTGAATTGGATGCGTTCAGTCTGATATGAATCACCCCACCTCCATATTTTGGGCCTTTAACCATAAATGGTTTCACATTTTCGTAGGGAGATTCTAAAATGAAGTCTTTGATCACACCAACCACATGCCAGCCAACAGGATCATCAAATACAATTTGTCCGATAGGTTCTTTAAGCCCCATTGCTTTTACTGCCGATTCACTCAATAAACAGGCTGTCGAATCTGATGGATAGTTTTTTGCGTCGATATCTCTTCCCCGAGATAATTGCATGCCCATGGTTTTAATTAAGTTGCCATCTTCCGTGTAACGATTAATCTGAATTTTTGTATTCGGATCTTTTCCCTGCCAGTTCATGCTCATTCCTGAGCTCCAGTTTTGTGTAATAGGAGCTGATGTTGTGCTCATGGAGGTTGCAGCACCCTTATTTAAAAGATCATTTTTTATCAGGCCATAGTTTTTCCCGATATCATTATTCATAAAAACATAGATCAAATTATTTTTTTCGTACCCTGATTTTCGGCTCTCTGCATATTTTATCTGATCACTGATAATGAGCGTGCAAATGATCAGAGCAATGGCAAATGTGAATTGCAAAACAACCAGCACTTTTCGCGGGGTCACTAAAGCGTTTATTTTTTTGAACGTGCCTTTCAGTACGCTCACTGGTTTGAATGCTGATAGAAAAAATGCCGGATAGCTTCCTGCAAGAAGACCGGTGAATAAAATAAATGAAATACCAGACAACCAAAAATACATGCTACTGTAATTAATGAATAATTCCTTTTTGACTAGCTGATTAAAAGCAGGCAAAGAAATCTGGACAATCATTACTGCAATCAAACCGGCAATGAGCGACATAAAAATTGATTCAAAAAGAAATTGCGCTACCAGAGAATTTTTTCCTGCACCAACCACTTTTCTAACACCCACTTCTCTTGCTCTCTTCTCGCTTCTTGCTGTGGAGAGGTTCATGAAATTGATGCAAGCGATCAGTAAAATAAATATGGCGATCAATGCAAAAATTCTTACTCTTTCGATCAATCCGCCAACTGGTTTTCCATTTTCAAAATCAGAATACAATCGAAGCTGCCTCACCGGGTAAAGGAATTCTGTGGTCTTCGCTTTGTTTCCGGAATGGTTTACAATTACCTTTTTTATTTTATTGTTTGCTGAAGTAAAAGAGGTGTTTGGCTTGAGTGTCACAAAAGTCCTGATGGAAACATCTGTCCAGTCGCTGTCGATATAATGTTTCATGCTTTTGTGTTCGTACGACATCAGGAACTCAAAATCGAACTGTGTGTTATTTGGCAAATCCTTTAAAATGCCGGACACTTTATAATTCTCATCATTTTCAACTTTTATTATTTTGCCCATTGCATCATCATTCCCGAAAATTTTTTTGGCAAGATTTTCTGTCAACAAAACAGAATAAGGATCATTCAATGCCGTTTTCGGATCCCCTTTCACCAAAGAAAAACTGAACATGCTTAAAAAATCAGGATCAACCATAGTGCCATGCGGTTTCAGGCTTTTGTCCCCCACAGTAAAAAGATAATCATTACCCCAGCCAACTCTCGAAACTTTATCAATTTCCGGAACATCTGTTTTTAAAACAGGTGCCATTATTTCCGGGGTGGCGACGCCGGATTGAATCGCTCCGTTATAAACATCATTACCCCACACTTCATATAACTGATCGATATTAGCATGAAACCTATCGTAGCTCATTTCATTTTGTATCCACAAAAAAATCAGAATGGCGCTCGCCATACCAATCGCAAGCCCACTAATATTAATAACAGAAAAAGCTTTGCTGCGCAGAAGGTTTCTCCAGGCGACTTTTAAATAATTCAGTAGCATAAAAAAAAATTTACAATTACTCAATGTGATTACCTAATAGCTCAATTGAGGAATTGAGCCGTTTTCATTTTTTTCTAATTGGTTATTCCGTCCTCAAACTCTTCACCGGGTTTGCCACCGCCGCTTTGATTGAACGGTATCCCACCGAAGCGGCCGCCACGATAAAGGTTGACAAAATCGCCAGCACAAAAATGCCGGGGCCTATGTTGATCCGGTATTTAAAGTCCTGTAAATATCTGGTCATTGCCCACCATGCGATGGGCGATGCGATCAGGAAAGCGATGATGAGCAGTCGGGCAAACTCTTTACCGAACATCCATAAAATATTTTGGATGCTTGCGCCCATTACTTTTCGTACGCCAATCTCTTTTGTTTTTTGCAATGCCATGAAAGAAACCAAACCATAAAGCCCAAGGCAACCGATGAAAATGGCAATGCAGGCAAACGCTTCGATCAATTTCAGCATGATATTATCCAGCGCGTAAAATTTTGCAATGCGTTCATCTAAAAATTGGTATGAGTATAGATATTCGGGATACGTTTCATTCCATATTTTCTCAAATGAAGCAAGCGTTGCTTTTGTGTCTTTTAAATTTATTTTTACGGCACAATTATTATAATATTTATAAGATGGCATAATGCAAACAGGCTCTATGCCTGAATGGAAAGACTGCGTATAAAAATCTTTTACCACGCCCACCACCGGAGCGGTTGTTCCACCAATGCTGATATTTTTATTGATGATTTCCTGAGGAGTTCTGAGGCCAAGTTTTTTTACCGTTGTCTCATTCACTAAAAATTCTTTGGTTGTGTCTGAAGTAAAAAAATTCCGTCCCGCAACAAATTTGACAGCGAATGTTGATACGAACTGATCGTCGCCCATTTTCATGCTGATTTCAAATGGTTCAGCTTTGGAGTGATTGTCATATTGGATATCTGTTGCATGAACAGATTCAGATGCAGGGGCCTCATTGCAGAATGAAATACTTTCTGTGCCTGCCACCTGCTCCAGCCTGCTCTTCAATGTCTGCATTCTCATTTTTCCTGTGGAGTCAGTTATAGGAACAGGCAACATCACGATGGCATCTTTGTTGAAGCCAAGATCGGTCGTTTTTGAAAAATGCATCTGGCTGGCCACAACAATAGTACCGATGATGAGCATTTGCGAAATAGCAAATTGCATTACCACCAACATTCTTCGCAAAGAAAAGCCACCGATATTTTTTTGGGATAATTTTCCTTTGAGGGCAATCACAGGCTGAAACCTTGACAGCACTAGACCTGGATAAGAGCCTGATAAAAAGACAACAAGCAATATCAGAAGCGCCAGGAAAACAGCAAGCTTTGCATCGCTGAAAACCGCGACGGCCATTTTTGTCCGGAACATATCATTGAGATAAGGCAATGCAAGTAGAGAAAGGCCATAAGCGAACACCATAGCAAGCAAAGTGATGAGCGTGGTCTCCGCAATAAACTGCCAGAATAGCTGCGGGCGCATGCTGCCCAACACTTTGCGCACCCCTACTTCTTTTGCCCGGTTGAGCGCCTGTGCAGTGGCAAGATTGATAAAATTTACACAGGCGGTAACAATGAGAAAGATTCCTATGAATGCAAGGGCCCACAGATATTTCTTATCCGCATTGCCATCATAATCCGTGTTGAAATGGATATCTGAAAGTGGCTGTAGTTTGAAATCAGTAATCTTAGCATCTTCAGAACTTAAATATTTTCTATTGAATGCCGGGAAGACCTTTTCAGCGGCAGCTTTGCTGATTCCCTCTTTTAACAGAACAAAGCACTGCATGCTGCTTCTTACACTGCCCCAGTTATCCTCTTTGGCAAGTCTGGGGTCACGGTCTTTTAAATTGCTGTATGAAAAATAAATTTCCTGCTTGCGGTCAGTATTATCGGGCAGGTCTTTTAAAATACCAGTAATCTTGCCATCAATTTTTTTTCCCGAAAAGGAATAGCTTATGATTTTCCCGATGGCATTTTCATCGCCAAAATATTTCTTAGCAAGCTGCTCTGTGATGATAGCACTGTTAGGTTCAGTGAACGCTGTTATTTTATTGCCATATAATAAGGGAAAATTAAAAACATCAAAGAATTCCGGCTCTGCAAAAGCGACGCCTTTTTCTTCATTGAATTTTTTTGATTCTTTTTCACCAGGCAAAGTGATGAGCGCATTATTGTAATAGACTACCCTCGCGACTTTCTCAGCAAAAGAATAATCATCCCGAAACGCTTTGCCAAGAGGCTGTTGCACTCCCTGTTGGTGTTCTTTTCCGCCTTCGTATTGATAATCGCTGACAATGCGATAGATACGGTCTCTATCCGGGTGAAAATTATCAAAGCTCAGATGATAGCTCACCATTGTAAAAATGAGGATACCACAGGCAATTCCCAGCGACAGGCCGATCACATTGATAAAAGCATACGCTTTATGGCGTTGAAGATTCCTGAGCCCGATCTTGAAATAGTTTTTAAGCATAAGAGATTTTTATGGTTACCCCATCTGATAACTGCTTATTGATATACTGTATTCCGTCCAGCAAGCCCAATATCCAGCCAGACTGCTCCTAATTTTATGCCGGGTTATTATCGCGCTGGTTTTCAGTGCCATAGCAATCCCTGACATACGAATATGTTCGTTTTTGATACAGCAGATGAACGGTTTTGGAGAAATGACAGGGATTTTTACGTCGACTAATAGAGCTGCGGCATTAAATAAATTGCCTGATAATATGCAAAACTGTCAACTATTTTCAGGAAGAGTCATTTTATGAGAACGATCCGGTAAAGTAACCTGCCCGGAAAATTGAGGTAACCAAAAATGGTTAACGTGCCGCTGCTGCACAGTACCCGAATGAGCTTATGATAGATGTAACGAAACAGCAAAACTTGCCAAGGCCAACTTTGCATACGGGGTGAAATCGATGATTCTAATGGGTCACATAGAAATTAGTAACAGATTATTAATGAAAATATTGAGAAAAATTTATCCTTGTGCAGGTAACTGAATAATAAACTCAGTAAACTCCCCTTCTTCCGTCTTCACTTTGATTTCCCCACCATGTGCTTTTATGATATCATAGCTCAATGACAACCCTAATCCAGTTCCCTCCCCACTTGGTTTGGTAGTAAAGAATGGCTGGAATATTTTATCAACTACTTTTTTGGGGATGCCATTTCCATTATCCTTAACACTGATAGCTATCTTATTATCATCCTTCTTTGTGCTTACTGAAACAGTTGGCTGATATCCTGCCTGTCCGGCAGGCAGGCCTGCTCCTCCGGATCTCTTCTTTTCTCTTACTGCATAAAATGCATTGTTGTATAAATTAAGCATCACTCTTCCGATGTCTTGTGGAATGACATATACTTTTCCTATGGAATTATCAAAATCTGTATTCATGGTGGCATTAAACTCCTTATCCTTTGCCCTCAAACCATGGTAGCTCAACCGCAGGTATTCATCTGCCAGCGCATTGAGGTCGGTGGGCTCTTTTACACCTGAGCTTGACCGTGAGTGCTGGAGCATGCCTTTCACAATAGCATCTGCGCGTTTGCCGTGATGATTGATTTTTTCATGATTCGCTATCACATCATCTGCGATAACTTTTGCATCAACAATATTTCCTTTATCCATTTCATTTTTCATTTCCTGCAACAATTCTTTATTCACTTCAGAGAAATTATTCACGAAGTTCAAAGGGTTCTGTATCTCATGCGCAATGCCTGCTGTAAGCTCTCCAAGAGATGCCATCTTTTCGGATTGTATAAGCTGGGATTGGGTAGACTTAAGGTTTTTCAACGAATATTTTAATTCCGCTGTTCGCTCTTCTACTTTTTGTTCCAGTTCCCGGTTCACTTTTGTCTGTAACTGATGGTTTTCTTCGAGCTGAATGATAATTTCCTTTTGCTTTTTTTCATTTTCTGTTTTCAGCACATTAATGCGGTCTGCCAGTGCGAATGAAAGTAATAACACTTCTGTCATGTGCCCAATGAATATTCCGTGAGTAGTGAAGAAATTGCTTGGCACAACATTGTTAAGGGCAAGAATAAACAGGATTACCAAAAAAAGAAATGCTGACCACCCAATCAGGAAATATTTAGCCGTCGAAACACCACGTCTTAAACTGACGATGCCTGCGGTAATATAAAATATACATACCAGCAAGCTGAACAATTGAGACAGCCCAAGTGCCAGTCCATATACCCCTGCGATATTAAGTATTGCAAGGAGGATAAATATGATGTTGCTCGTCCATCCCCAGTAAAACAAGACCTTCTGATCCTTATTAATTCTGAGAAAACGAAGCGTGAAAAGCGTTATGGCGCAATTGCTAAAACTGACTAAAATGGGAAATATGGGATTAAAGCCGGGGAAGTTAGGCCATAAAAACTGGAAACCAAATCCTTCTAATCCCAGGTAAAAACCTACGGAACTGATGACATACAAAAGGTAATACAAGTAGCTTCGTTCCCTTACAGATAGATAGACAAAGAAGTTATAGATAAACGCAAAAACCATGACGCCCATATATATTCCCCAAAACAAGTCGTGAAACTGATTGTCTTCTACGAATTTGTTTTCTGAAGACACTACAATGGGTATCTGAAACGGATAAATACTTTGCCCCATCACATAAATAGTAGAGACTGTACCCGCTTCCATGTGTAGATTGAACAACCAGTTCTCAGAATATATAGGCCTTTCGCGGAAGGGTTTCAGAAAACCACCATTGAATAGAAGTTTTGAGGAATCACCGGTTATTTGATGCACTTCCAGTTTGCTCAATAGCGGTGCGTTTATTTCGAGCAAAAGTTCTTTTTCTTTTTTACTAACTAAAGAAAAACGGATCCAGATTTTATAAGCTGTGTTGCCGAGATTGAGAATCTCTGACTGACACGGAGTAAAGGTTTTTCCCGTTACATCCTGAAGCCCTAGATGTTGGGTTGAGTCCACGAAGTATTCCACGCTCTTTCCGATAGATAATCGCTCGCTGCCATCGATCTGAACAGTTTTTTGCCCGGATGTTGTCACCGCAGAACAAACGCAAATACATAGCGTGGAGAGGAGGATCTTAATAGCTTTCATACACCACTGGCTTATTGTCGAAAAGCATGATTTGTTCCTTTTCCTGATCTGGTTCTAAAGATCCACCAATGGCCTGTTGATAAGCAAATACATTGTCGGGATTGTACTTGTTTTTGGTAACGACAAGTTGTTTGTAATACGGTCCCCAATAAGCCCATTGAAAGCCGACTTGATCACGGTTCGGATAATTTTGATAAGAATGTCCGTTGCTGTACCGGGACATAAAATTAAAAAATTGAATCATCCACAACCTGTTTTTCTCCTGGTCGTTGGAAGCCTTGTCAAAAAAAAGTAAACAAAAGAAATCCATGGTTGCTTTCCGATGGATAAAGGAGGATCTATTTTCAGGGTATCGATTGATTTCACCGCCATATCCTTCCATATCCACCATGCTATAAGAATTCGGTGCGGTTTTGAAGAAATTCAGGATAGCCACATAGTCTGCAATCGAGAGTGACTTAGAAATATAGGTACTTCGCCCGTAAAATTTTACGTCCGGCGGCACGTCCGGAATCCCTTCCAGAACCCAATTATTCACATCCGAATATTTACCCTGTTTTTTCAGCCTGATGGTAGCCCCTGGTATGGCCATCAACGCGGCTATCACGCTATTAAGCTCAGCCTCCGTGCCGATAAAACCAGCTCCGAACAGCACTTTTCTGTGATTGTCAGTGGCGATGTCTGTGAACAAAAGGGTTTCGATCCCGAGTTTTGGATGTTTATATCCAGTGAGATAGTTTTCCTGGATAGCATATAAGGCTTTTGCTGCATTCGTGGGATCATTTTCAAAATCCCACGTAATCTGCAAGCCCCAAATCAGGCCCAAGGGAAAAATTTTATATTTCACGCTCAGCAGCACCCCAAAGTTACCTCCGGTTCCGCCTCGGACTGCCCAGAACAAATCGGTGTTCTGATCCGGGTTGGCAACCACCAGCCTGCCATCCGCAAGCATCATGGTAAACTCCTGCACACAATCAGAGTGAATGCCAAAATTGCGGGAAGTAAGACCATATCCGCCACCTTGCATATAGCCGGCAACACAAACGGTCGGGCAACCGCCTCCGGGCAAATGCATACCATAGAATTCTAAGGCGGGGTTCAAATCAGCAAATGAGGTACCGGCCTCGACCCAAACTGTGTAGTTGGCAGGATCTACATAGATGCTTTTCAGACTGCTAACGTCTATCACCATCCCATCGCAAACAGAATAATCTGCAAAGCTATGTGCCCCGGACCGGAGGGCGATTTGCAATTGATTTACCTTTGCAAATTCAAGGCATATGCGAATATCCTGGTAACAGGCTGCGTACACAATTACAAATGGGTTCGCAGGGAACACATCGTTGAAACTCTTTTTGTCAGCGTCATAACCCGGTGACCACGGCCAGACAACTTTTCCGCAAATTTCTCCTTCCAGTGATGCCAGTTGTTCTTTGGTTATTTTAAAACGTGAAGGAATGTCTACCCTATTTTCTTGTGCCGTCAGCCGTTGTATAGTTGCTCGCTTTTCGATCTGCAGGGGAGTTAAATGGAATTTCATGGTAGTTTTAATTTAAGCAATGTGACTAATCTAAATTACTAATATTTATTATATAGGATGGAATATAAATTGCAGATGATTAAAACCTCCGAAACAAATATGTTTCACTTTCGCACCCGGAACATGCTGATGATTTCCACAGCGAAATGTGAATTCACAACTCAGTTCCATTATAGATACTCAAGTCAAAGAAAAAAAGAAATATATAATTTCTGCCCGGTGAAGAAAGCGAAAAGTGTCAATTGATAAGGGTTTGATGGAAATTAGTGACAGATTAATACACTAAAATTATCTGATCAGTATGACTGTCCCATCTTTACGCATAGTCTTCCCTGTTAGGTTATCCTTGTAAGACATTTCCCATACATAGGCGCCTATAGGCTGTGGTGTGCCGCTCACTGTTCCATCCCAGCCGTTGGAAGGATTTTCTGATACGAATACAATCTGCCCCCAGCGGTTGTAGATTTTCATCTCATAATTACTATAAACACATTGATACTTTGGAACGAAAATATCGTTTTTTCCATCTCCATTCGGGGTAAACGCGTTAGGCACATAAAACTTGCAGGCGCAGTTCTCGTATTTTACAATTGAACTGTCAATCGTCGTACCGCAATTGTTTGTCACTTTCACAGCATAATTGCCTTCCTGTATGACGGTATATTGAGAATTTGTTGAGCCATCCTGCCACTCGTAAGTTGAATTTGGGTATGATGCATCAAGCACGATTTGCTGTGCGACGCAAAGAGTTGTGTCACTGATTAAATTGATTATCGGTTTTGAGATATACGTGACCGTTATCTTGGCGCTCGTGTCGCAGCCATTATCTGTTACTTTCACTGAATAGGTACCTGCATTTGTTACACTGTAAGTTGAAGATGTCGATCCATCCTGCCAGAGATAAGTTGAATTGTTGTTTGCGGCATTCAGCAAGAGCGTCTGCCCATCGCATAATGCAGTATCGGTCCCAAGCTCCGGCACAGGAATGGGCTGAACATTAACTTCAATTGAGTGTGTAGTGCTGCACCCAGCCTGGTTTGTAACTGTCAGGCTATAATTTCCTGCCAAATAAATGGATCGAACAGGGCTGGAAAAAGAATCGCTCCATAAATAGGCATCTCCATTAGCAGGAAAAGAATACAATAAAACAGCATTGCTGCAAATAGTTGTGTCCGCTGCACCACCCAGTGAAAAAACAGGAATCGCTAACAGTAAAACCTGAATGCTGTCTTGTGACTGGCATCCTTCCGTAGTTGATGCAAGAACTGAATAAGTTCCTGTTACGCTAGCCGTAATCTCCTCGGTTGACTGACCGGTATTCCAGGCATAGTTGGCAAATCCACTTCCTGCATCTAACAGAAGGCTGCCTCCGCTGCAGAAGCTTGTGTCATCCCCCAAATGAATCACTGGTGAATGATAAACAGTAACCTTCTCAGATGCCTGCATGGTACAGCCTTGCCATTTATCTGCTGTCACAGTGTAAACTGTAGTGACACCAGGATTGACGATTACTACACTGTCTTGTAATCCTGAATCCTGAAAATCTGAAGCCGACCATTGATAATTAGTAAACCCCCCTGTCGCTTTAAGAGTTATTGAATCTCCATTGCATTTAATGGTATCCGGACCTGCATTAAAACTAAATTGTGCCGAAGCAACCTGTGTTGATGAAGTATATTTATTGCCGCAGTGATCAACAACAATTAGTGTATAAACCCCGGGTGATTTAACTACATAATTTGAATCCTGAAAACCGTCCTGCCAGGTATAGCTGGCAAACAACGGGCCCGGTTTTAAAATAATTGAATTACCTGGGCATAAAGTGGTGTCTGCAACCAAACTGGGAGGCAGAGGAGCACTCACGATCGTTAAATAAAGCGAATCAACTATCACGGGCTGGCATCCCTCCGCCGCCAGGCTCGCATATAAGTTGCCATTCCAATTAGTATTTTTAAATGTAACGGAAATCGTAGTATCATCTATGAGCGTGATGCTGCTGGTCACAGCAGTATCTATATTCCAAATGGGTATTGCTCCGCATGCCCGATTACGGTGAGCAGTATAAAGGAAAGTCTGGTTCGCTCCACATATAGCATGCTGGCCATTGATTTGCAGTGTTTGGCACGCACTGGTTTGTTGGCAAGCATTCAGTGCATAATCGGTAATACCTCCAGTTCCAATTAAATAGGACAAGGGCTGTACCTCTCCGTTTTTAGGGGAATCAAGATAATAATATCCCGGATCTTCCACGAGCATCAAAGGTTCAGGAAAAGCAAATAAAGTATCTTGCCCTATGCAAATGGAAGGCGTGTCTGAATCATACATTTTTTTCATGGAAAAATAACAACCACTATTTGGATCATAGTAATCATCAACCAAATAGCAGGCGCCATCATTCATAAAACAAGCCTGCTCTGAAAACCCCGTAGAAATATTATTGGGAAAAGTTATTACTCTTTGATGAGCAATTTGATTGTTGTGAAGAGTTGAAAAATAAAGATTGTTAGTTGAACTGTTGATTGGAATTGGAAAAGAAAAATAGCCGTTGGAATTTTTATCCATATAAAAAAAAGTGTTCCCATAAGGAGTGCTTACCAGAGAATTGATGGTGTATGAATTCACCGGGTTAAATCCGGCATCATACTCCTCCACACCAAAATAGTAAGTAGTATCTGGATTGTCCAAATAAGCCGAGAGGAGAACGTCGTATAACAGATAATGGCCATTTGCCAACTGCACCGCCGCATCTGTATAATAACTAAAGTTTTTAAAAGAGGCCAACGTGCTTTGGTCATTATTGACAAAAAACCGATTTGATTGGACTGTACCAGAGCCATAATCCAGGATGGTAAATATCGTTGCGGCAGTAAGCGCCAAAGAGCTCCCGTGGGAATATCCAATCGCAACGATATTATTTCCATATACAAAGGCATTTAATCCTTCTGCTCCAAAATTATAATCGCCCGTTTTGTTAGTTAGATTTGCATCCCAAATATATTTTCCATTTGCATCGAGCCGAACTACTGTTTCGCCTTGTGCTCCGTAATTTACCGCAACACTGGTCCCTGAAACAATATAATCTCCGTTTAGCCCGGGGTTGATGTCTTTGACCTGAAAATAAACCCACTCGTTTTCATATTGAAGCATAGACGATTTCAGCTCAGTGTGCCACATAATTGCACCTGTAGCACTCAGATGATAAATGCTGGTAGCAGGTCTTTCATTGCCATCGGAAGAAGTATCGATGTAGGCAGCCATCATGATATCACCTCCTTGCATTTCTCTAATGGTGAGGGGATTAAAATAATAATACTGATCGTTGGGATTCTGATCAACAAGAAGTTCAGCCCAAAGAATATTTCCCAGATTATCCGACTTGAGTAAGTACGCATTTATCCGCCAATCACTGTGCAATACGGTGGAATCGTAAAGAACCCCCGCGATAAGCACTCCATCATCGGCCGTATGAGTAATTGCAGTCACATAAACAACACTTTTTGTTAATCCGGCAATCTTGAAAAATGAATTGTTATTGCAGGAAAGTGTACCTGCTTTTTTAATCTGAGATGATGTGGACAAATGATCAGGCGCCTGTGATGGCATAAAAGGCTGTACTGAATTCATAGTAATACCCCGGCTTTGCTGTTTTATAAAAGCAGACAACTTTTTCGGATTTAAAAGCGAAGCCCCGCTTAATATTTTACCTTGCGAAATCAACTTATGTTTGGTTAAATACGATAAATTTTCCAAACGGTTCTGTTTGGTGATCACTGTAATGTCCGTTAGTTTGCCTTGATTGGCTTTTGCCAAAGGCTTTTTCTGACCACAACAAATTATGGAAGATAAGATAGCTATCAGTAACAATAAGGTGTTTCTCATCCAGGTGTTTAATAATTCTAAAGTAACAATTAGTGCTTACTATTCAAAACTGTAAATATTTTACATTGCATGATTACAGGTTTTTTACCTTCAATTTTCTTATTTTCAGAACATCTGTTACTGATTCTCCTGTCAACCATCGTATCATTATGTGTCATTGTTGCCTATTCATCCCCATCTTGATTTTCAATTCGAAGAATAAAAAGGATATATAATTCCGACACAATGCAGAAAATGAAATGGGCTGATTCTATTAGCTTTCAGAGAAATTAGTGATAGGTTAGTCAGTAGAATTATCTCGTTTCAGACATTCTTGACAACAAATCCTTGACAGGAATATTTTGGATCTGCCCGTCAATACAAACAACGGGAGATCGCCCTTGGGCAGCACTTTCTTCCGCTAGTTTGCGGGATGACTTTTTCATCCCCAATAAAATCTTATTGAACAACAATGACATCCCTCACAAAGTAGTTGATAAAATATCTCAGTTTCCAATATGCAAGTGATAGTTTCTGGTAAATTTCACTTTCGCACCCGGAACATGCTGATGATTTCCACAGCTAAAATTTCAGCTTATACATAACCCGATCAATAATTAGATTTCCGGAGGTATTTCCAATGCCCATTTGCTTTATACTAGTGGAAAATGAACAAAAATTGCACCATCGCCTGTCAATTTTAAAAATACACGGACCGGGCAGATATGGTCAAGCCTGCCAATTTTCCGATTATTCAAATCATATCAATATTGCTTAATATTGATATGATTCTATTTCACTCAAACTTCTTAATTAAGTTAGTTATGAAAAATCAACTTACGATTGTCAAAATTTGCGCTGCTGTTTTTTTCATATTCTTTGTGCAGTCATGCTCCAGCCATTCAGAGCAGCACAATGTACTTTCGGATCAGGAAAAAAAGCAAGGATGGATATTGCTCTTTGATGGAGCCTCTACTAATGGATGGCATATATTTAACAGAGGCAATATCCCTTCAGCATGGTCTGTCGATAGTGGTAACCTGGTGTGTAACCCTCATGCAAAAAATGTGAAACACGGGGATCTGGTGACCGATAAAGTATTTGAAAACTTTGATTTGGTTTTTCAATGGAATATCTCGGAAGCCGGCAATAGTGGCTTATTTATTAATGTGCAGGAACGCCCGGAACTGGGAACTACCTTTTCTACAGGGCCCGAATATCAATTGCTGGATGATAAAAATTCGGAGGAAGAATATCTCAAAAACCTCTCACATAAAGCTGCTGCTATCTTTGGCGTAATTCCTAATAACAGCAAAACCAATCCAACTTCTGGCCAATGGAACCAATCCCGTATACTTCAACAAAATGGCAAAGTAACTTTCTGGCTAAACGGCGTGCTTACTGTTCATGCAGATTTTCAAAGCGATCAATGGAAGAAATTGGTGGCGGCAAGTCCTATGAGCAAATATCCTGAATTCGGAATCGCATTCAAAGGGCATATTGCCCTGCAGGACTGGACAAATGGCGTGTCATTCAGAGATGTTAAGATCAAAGAACTATAGATCTTTACTAAGGTTAAATAATACCCGGCACAGTTAGATTCATGAACAAAATCTATCAATATTGAAATAATGAAAAAGATTTGTGTATACGTTTCCGCGGTTACGTTTTTGTTATCATCCTGCGGACAAGGTAAAAGTGATCCGGGTGTTAAACAGAGCAGTTCCAAAGCCTCGCAACCTGCGGAAAATATCGAAACCGTTCCAGGTGTTGAAAAACTGGAATTCTCCGATAGCATTAAATTAGAAGCCAACGAAAATATGAGGTTTAACCAGGAGTTGCTCAGGGTAAGGGCTGGAAAAAAAATCATGCTCATCTTAAAAAATACAAGTGCCAAATCCAATATGTCTATGAGCCATAATGTTGTTATTTTAAATACCGGCACCGACATTGCGGATTTTGCCGACGTAGCACGTAAAGCTAAAAATGAACAATATGTTCCTTCCCAATTAACTTCTATAATTATCGCTCACACCAAATTGGTCAGTGGTGGCGAATCGGATAAAGTGGAATTTGTGATGCCACACGCAGGTGTTTATGATTTTATCTGCAGTTTCCCTGGTCATTGGGGCACAATGCAGGGCAAAATAGTTGCCGAGTGATCAAACAAATTCACGCAGGTAAAAAATCTTTTCTAAATATTATGTGTTATTAAAAAGCAAACTACCAACAGATTGATCAATCTTTTCATTCATCTCAAAAGTAAAAAAATACAAACGGTATTTTAAATATTATAGCTGAAATGCAATGCCACGGCTTCTGCTATTGATATTGCCTTATTTTTTAAAGCCTATTCGTTCACGTTCATCTCATTTTCTTTGCGCCGCTTTTTCATCCAACAAATTTTCCATTGCATCATAAATTTGGTTTAGCTGTGTATCATGCTCGCCCAATCTTTCTTTTATTTCTTTCAGTTGTTTCTTCAAATCGTTTTGTTTCAGCAATACTTTACGCACCTCTGCAAAAGCCCTCATTATAGCAATGTTCATATTAATTGCCTTGTGGCTGTTTAAAATACCATTTAACATGGCTACGCCCTGTTCTGTGAATGCATAAGTTGTTATGCCTGTATTGCGTTTGCCTTGTGATGCGGTCACAGATTGTGACCTCAAAGAAATTGTGCTTTTTGATCCGGTCACAGATTGTGACCGGATGCTATTCCATTCATCATTCGTGAGCCTAAACATAAAATAGTTTGGGAATCGCTTAATAATTCCGCTTCACATCTTGATTTAGCACTTTAGTAGGGACTTCATAAAGTGCTGCTAAATCAAAATCCAGCATAACCCTTTCGCCTCTTATTTCGTAAATCCTGTTTTGGATGCTTTGTATTATCTGCATTTCAGAATTTTAAATGTCTGGTTGAATCTTATTATCTGCTTTACGTTTGGATTCGTCAAAAATCCCAGCGTAAATCTGGGTTTTTTTTAATTCATAATGACCTGACATTTTTGAAACAGTTTAAATGTCTGTACCGGGACTTAATTGCAATGTTGCAAATGTATGCCTGAAAGAACGAAAAGTTATTTCCTTTAGAATTCCTGCTGTCCGCCTGTACCTGGTGACTTTTAAATCTTAGTGTAAAAGAAAACACCTGGTGAAAAAAGCGAAGCCGTCAGTAGAATAATTATTTGCCGATGCAGAACTTACTGAATATATAATCCAACTGATCCTCATTGGTGATTTCGCCCGTGATCTCCCCGAGATAATGAAGGCAGTGCCGGATGTCGGAAGCAATCAGGTCGCTGAAGAGTTTTTCATCAAGGCCTTTTCGTATATCATGCAACGATTGGGCAACTTTTTGCAGTGCATACAAATGGCGCTCATTGGTTATCACGGTGTCGCCTGCCTGAATTTTATCTTTCATTACCTGATCCACCAGGTTCGCCTTTAATACTTCGATATTTTTTTCTTCTCTCGCAGAAATAAAAATAATGTCCTCAATGCCGGGAAATTTTTCTTTCAATGCTGCTTCGCTGAGCAGATCTGTTTTATTGGCTACCAGCAAAAATGCCTTGCCCTGACTTTCCAGTTCTGCTTTTTTATCAAGGATATCGTTCCTGTTTTCTGTTGCATCAAAAAGGTACACAACGATATCTGCCTGTTGCATTTTCAAAAGAGACCTTTCCATACCGATATTCTCGATCACATCGCTGCTATGCTGCCGGATGCCGGCTGTATCTATCAGGCTGAATAAAATGCCATCAATATTAATGGTTTCTTCAATAGTGTCACGTGTTGTGCCGGCAATCTCGCTCACGATGGCTCTCTCATCATGCAGTAGTGCATTCAGCAAAGTGGATTTGCCCGAATTGGGTTTGCCTACGATGGCAACCTGTACCCCGTTCTTTATCACATTGCCCAGCTTGAAGGAGTTGATCAGTTGGTTGGTTAAAAGCGTAGCTTCCTCTATCAGCGCATAAAATTTCTTGCGGTCGGCAAACTCCACATCTTCCTGCGAGAAATCGAGTTCGAGTTCTATCAATGCGGAGAAACTAAGCAATTGGTCTCTGAGCGCTTTCAGCATTTTTGAAAATCCTCCGCGCATATTGTGCAGCGCCGTTTTCAGGGATGCATTGCTGTTACTGGAGATGAGGTCGGCAACAGCCTCCGCCTGCGTCAGGTCCAGCTTGCCATGCAGGAATGCGCGTTGAGTGAACTCGCCGGGTTTAGCCAGCCTCGCTCCTTTATTCAATATCGCCTGAATTATTTTCTCATGTATGAACGGCGAACCATGGCAGGAAATTTCTATCACGTCTTCGCCGGTGTAGGATCTGGGTCCTTTGAAGATCGCCAGCACTGCTTCATCAATCACCTTTCCATCTTCCCTCAAATTCCCCACATGCAAAGTGTGTGAAGGCTGCGCTGATATTTTTTTTGAAGGAAATAACTGGTCGGCAATCGCAAAGCTATTTTCACCGCTGATTCGTATTACTCCAATGGCGCCTATGCCCGGTGGAGTAGCCAGCGCAACAATCGTATCATCCCATCCAATCAGTTTGCTAAGCATTTAATAGAAGATTTATTCAAACCTACATGAAAAAGAATAAATAAATTGGGCTATGTAGAATTCAGCTACCCGTCATTTCGAATCCTGCCTCAGCGTCCAATGGCATAAAGCAAGCCTGCGCGGGATGAGAAATCCCCCTGAAACGCACCGTCATTTCGAATCCTGCCTCAAGGTCTAATGGCGCAAAGCAAGCCTGCGCGGGATGAGAAATCCCCCTGAAACGCACCGTAATTTCGAATCCCGCCTCGGGGTCTAATGGCGCAAAGCAAGCCTGCGCGGGATGAGAAATCCCCCTGAAATGCAGCCCGTCATTTCGAATCCCGCCTCAGCGTCCAATGACACAAAGCAAGCCTGCGCGGGATGAGAAATCCCCCTGAAATGCAGCCCGTCATTTCGAATCCCGCCTCAAGGTCTAATGACGCAAAGCAAGCCTGCGCGGGATGAGAAATCCCCCTGAAATGCAGCCCGTCATTTCGAATCCCGCCTCAAGGTCTAATGACGCAAAGCAAGCCTGCGCGAGATAAGAAATCCCCTGAAATGCAGCCCGTCATTTCGAATCCTGCCTCAGCGTCCAATGGCATAAAGCAAGCCTGCGCGGGATGAGAAATCCCCCTGAAACGCACCGTCATTTCGAATCC
>Ga0182030_10003348_pt1 | contig 34187 bp, 34 predicted proteins | sample 812S3MmetaG_FD_121299 | JGI IMG/M metagenome (GOLD analysis project Ga0182030, IMG submission 121299) | Permafrost microbial communities from Stordalen Mire, Sweden - 812S3M metaG (Illumina Assembly) | ecosystem: Environmental > Terrestrial > Soil > Wetlands > Permafrost | place: Sweden...
ACCATGGGGAGCACTCAAACGATGGCCGTACCTGCAGCTCGAGCTGGCGCTGCCCCAATCAACTGGGCCGCGAGCCTGATGTTCGTGCTGACCTCGGTGGTCGCGATCACCGTGGTGCCCTGGTATGGAATCACCCACGGCTATCATGCCGCAGCCTGGGTCTGGTTCACCCTGTTCCTCGGTGCCAACGGCATGGCGATCACCTGCGGTTATCACCGTCTGTTCGCCCATTGTACTTATGAGGCGCATCCGATACTGAAGGTCGCCTACCTGGTGTTCGGCGCCATGGCGCTGCAAAACAGCGCGCTGAACTGGGCCGCCGGCCACCGCGTGCATCACCGCTTCATCGACGACCCGGAGCGCGATCCGTATTGTGCCCGGCGCGGCTTCTGGTTCTCGCATATCGGCTGGATGCTGCGCAGCTACCCGAGCGGCGAGCCGGATTTCAGCGTGGTGCGCGATCTGCAGCGCGACCCGATGGTGATGTGGCAGCACAATCATTACCTGTTCGCCGCCCTGTCCACCAATTTCGGCCTGCCGCTGCTGATCGGCTACCTGAGCGGCGATGTCTGGGGCGTGTTCCTGCTGGCAGGGGTGTTGCGCCTGGTTGTCAGCCACCATTTCACGTTTTTTATCAATTCTCTGGCGCATATGTGGGGATCGCAGCCCTACACTGACGACAACACCGCGCGCGACAATCCGGTTGTCGCCCTGCTGACCTACGGCGAGGGCTACCATAATTTTCACCACATGTTTGCGCATGACTACCGCAATGGGCTGCGCTGGTGGCAATGGGATCCGTCGAAGTGGTTCATCAGCAGCATGCGGATGTTCGGACTGACGCGCAATCTGAAGCGCGTGCCGTGGTTCAAGATCCAGCGCGCATTGCTCGACAACCAGTTCCAGCGCGCCGAGCGCAAGCTTGCGAGCTCGCCGGGACGCGCGCACATGGAGCACCTGCGCGCCCGCATCGCGGAGGAATATGAGGCGTTTTCCAGCACGGTGGCCGAATGGGCGCACCTGCGCGACCAGTGGCTCGAGGACACCAAGCGCGCCATGGTGGAGCGCTGGGAACACTCGAGCCTGCAGGCGCGGCTGCGGGAACTGGAATACGGGTTGCGATTACAGTATCGTCGGATGCGTGTGCTTCAGGCCCAGCTCGGATAAATTGCTGGCGGCCGTGGCGGCCGCTGGTGGTACTGCCGAAGAGCAGAGGTGGCAACAGCGCAACGATCAATTGAGCTGCAACCAGGGTTCCGTATGAACGCCAATCCCGAATCCGAAAGTTTCTCTGACTTTCCAGATGAGGCGCCTACGCCGGGGCAGGTGCGCCGTTCCTTCGAGGGGCGCCTGCTGCGCAGGTTGCTGTCGGGCCTGGGCAATCCGCCGGTCGAATTCCAGTTGTGGACCGGCGAGCGCATCGCGCCGGCCACCGCCGCCAGCATCAGGATCCGGATTGCGGACCGCAGCACCCTGTTGCGCGTGCTGCGCGATCCGCAGGTGGAGTTTCCCGACGCCTACAGCAACGGCAAGATCGAGGTGGAAGGCGATCTGGTGCAGATGATTGCGCTGCTGTATCGCGGCATGGCCTCGGTGGAGGCGAAGCCCTCGATTGGCAGCCGCATCGCCCGCTGGTTTCGCGGCAGCCAGCGCAACACGCTAGCCGGTTCGCGCCGCAATATTCATCATCATTACGACATCGGCAACGAGTTCTACTCGCTGTGGCTGGGCGAGACGATGGCATACACCTGTGCCTACTACCCGACCCTTGCCGCAACGCTGGAGCAGGCTCAGACCGCCAAGATGGATCACGTGTGCCGCAAGCTGCAGTTGCAGGCGGGAGACAGCGTGGTCGAGGCCGGTTGCGGCTGGGGGAGCCTGGCGCTGCACATGGCGAGCCGCTACGGCGCACGGGTACGGGCATTCAACATCTCGCGCGAGCAGATCGCGTTCGCGCGCGAGCGCGCGCGGCAGCTGAAGCTTGACGATCGGGTGGAATTCATCCAGGACGACTATCGAAATATCTCCGGCCGCTACGATGTGTTCGCGTCGGTCGGCATGCTCGAGCACGTCGGGCGCGAGAACTATCCCGAGCTCGGACAGGTGGTGCGCCGGTCGTTGCACTCGGCCGGGCGCGGCCTGATCCATTCGATCGGCCGCAACCGTCCCGGGGTGCTGCATCCGTGGATCACGCGGCGCATTTTCCCTGGCGCCTACGCGCCGTCGCTGGGCGAGATGATGCAGATCTTTGAGCCCTCGGGCCTGTCGGTACTGGACGTGGAGAACATCCGGCTGCACTACGCACTGACGCTGCGCCACTGGCTGGATCGGTATCGCGCGGCCGAGGACCGGGTGCGCAAGATGTTCGATGAGACTTTCGTGCGCATGTGGCGGCTGTACCTGGCGGGCTCGATCGCAGGGTTCGAGACCGGAACGCTGCAGCTGTTCCAGGTGGTGTTCACGACGCGCGAGAACAACCACGTGCCGCTGACCCGCCAGCATCTGTATTGCACCTGAAAGCATCCGGCTTCCGCATGCGTAACTGCGAGGTCATCGTGGTCGGCGGCGGCCCGGCCGGAGCCGCGGCCGCGCGCCAGCTGCAGCAGGGCGGAGCCCAGGTTCTGGTGCTGGACAAGGAGGTCTTCCCAAGGCACAAGCTGTGCGCCGGCTGGATCACGCCGGAAGTGGTGCAGGACGTGCAACTCGACCCGGCGAGCTATCCGCACCGCTTTCTGAGCTTCCGCCGCCTGCACTGGCACCTGAAAGGCCTGCACCTGCCGATTCCGTGCGTGCAGCATTCGATCCGCCGCTTCGAGTTCGATGCCTGGCTGCTCGAACAGTCCGGCGCGCCGCTCGCGCAGCACAGCGTGCGCGAGATCGAACGCGATGGCGCCGACTACGTGATCGACCGGCAGTATCGCTGCAGATACCTGATCGGCGCCGGCGGCACCGCCTGCCCGGTACACCGGAATTTATTTCGCCAGTCGTTGCCCAGGGTGCGAGCACTGCAGACCGTGACACTGGAACTCGAATTTGCGCACCAGTGGCGCGATCCGGATTGCCACTTATGGTTCTTCGAGGACGGGCTGCCCGGCTACAGCTGGTACGTGCCCAAGGCGCGCGGCTGGCTCAACGTCGGTATCGGCGGCATGGCGCAGCGGCTGAAGCAGCGCGGCGAGGATATCTGGCTGCACTGGCAGCGCTTTGCGCAGCGGCTCGAGCGGCGCTTCGGCATCCGTATTGCGGTCGAACCCTCCGGCTACAGCTACTACGTGCGCGGACCGATCGACGCGGTGCGGCTCGATAACGCTTTCCTGACCGGCGACGCCGCCGGACTTGCCACGCGCGACCTGTGCGAGGGCATCGGTCCTGCCATTCGCAGCGGGCTGCGCGCCGCCGACTCGGTGCTGCACGGCAGCCCCTACGATCTGGCCGACGTCACCGGCGCCAGCATGGGCGGCGGCTGGGTCAGCCGCATGGTGGACTGGGGCTTCACCCGCGGCGTCGGGCGACCGGCGGCCGCGATCCCGGCAGCCGTCTAGCAACCTGGCGCTATTGGGTCTGTTGCACCGATGCCGGTGCGCTCATCAGGCGCGCGGCACGCGCCAGATGCTTGTGGTAGCTGATGATCACGGCCAGCTCGGTCTTGTAGACGTGATCGACCGTGCCGTAGAAAGAATCCAGCGTCAGCCCGTCGTCGAAGCGCTCCGCCAGTACCTGGAATCGCGACGCGCACTGCCCGGGGCTGGTCTGGTCCATGTGGTATTCGATGTAGTCGCGCAGCAGCGTCGAGGTGACCTCGGTGTGAAAGGCGTCCTTGGCATCGTCCGATAGCGTGTCGTAGGCGCTCACCAGCCGGCTATCGATGGTGCGCTTGGACAGCACGACTACGCTGCCGGGCCGGGACGGCAGCGACAGCGCCTCCATCATGTGCTGGCCGGTGGCGGGAAATTCGAAACGCAGCAGCCAGCGAAATTTGGGGTTTTCGGTGCGCACGGGCGTGCATCCCATGGCTCGCAGCCAATCCTCGACGCGCTCAATCTCCACGAGTCACATACTCCTTCGGGCCATGCCGGCGGTGGCGCGGCATGGTACCGCCTAACGCAAGATCTCCACCAGCAGCGGCGCGACCAACAGCAGTCCGGCGAGCGCGCCTGCCGTGCCGGCGGTGGCGACCGGGAAATCGCTGACGGGTGCGGCCTCGCTCTTCCTCAGCCGCCGCCACGCGAACGGCCTGGTTCGATCGTGACCAGGTGCCTCACCACGGTGGGTCGTTCGAGCAGGCCATGAATTTGCTCCCGCAGCACGCGATCGGAATGCGTCACGCGCTGACGGCGTGGGCAACGCTCTGCACCGGCACGGTGGCAGTCCAGATGACGGTAAAGGCACGGTGGCCGGAACGCCGCTCGCGGCGGCGCGGCAGGTGCTCGCGCGTCGCGCTGCGACGCGACGGTCAGGGCCCCATGGTACGCAGCGACCTAACCTGGTCGGCCGTTACCTTGTCCTTCTTGTCCTTGTAGTCGTTGCCGAAATGCGTGCGCACGTAGCTTACGACTGCAGCCACCTGCGCGTCGGACAGCACCGCGGCGAACGAGGGCATCCCCTTGCTGCCATGGAGCACACGCACGATTGGAAACTCACTCGCTGCAAGTCTTGGGTCGTGTGTCAGCGCCGGATAGCTGGCGGCGCCGCTGCCACCCTGGCCATCGGGCATGTGACACACCTGACAGGCCGCGCGAAACAGCGCGCCGCCGTCGGTCTGCAGGAAATGTGTCGGGCCGATCAGCGTGACCGCCGCCGTGCTCTGCGGCGGGGCGGTTTCATCGGCGAGCACGAGGCAGGTTACTGCGGCGGCGCCCAGGGCGGCGATTCCCAGCAGGGCAACAGGATGTTTCATCGTAGTCCTCCGGTGCACGCGGGCGCGCTCAGGCGTTGAGCACGCGGCGGTGCAGGCGCGTGATGGCATCGAGGGCCGAGAGCACCGCTCCTTCCTGCCAGGCTGTGAATTCCGAAACGTGGTCGCCGGCCAGCACGATGCGGCCATCGATTTCCGCCAGATTGCGGTAATGCGCCGCACGCAGTTCCGGCGTCCACAGCGCAGCGCAACCCATCGCACCGGGCACACGGTGCCAGCTCACCGATATACCGTTCTCGAATTCGCTCTTGTATTGCGGATGGATCTGCGCTCCGTACTCGACCGCCTGGCTGACCCGCAGCTGCGGCGACATGCCTGACAGTTCAAATGCCGGCACGCCGGCAGCGAAGGTTCCCAGCAGCACACCCTTGCCGCCGCGGTTGTAGCCGGTATTCGGATAGGCGATCTGCTTGATCGGCAGGTCGGTGAACGTGATGCCACCGTAGATTGCGTCATCCTCTTCCCAGAAGCGGCGTTTGAACTGCAGCCCGGTCTTCACCGCGCTAAGGTAGGAGATGGCATTGATGGCGGCGGTCATCGGTGCCCCGACGTTGATGTCCAGCTGGCTCAGAATGGTCAGCGGGATGGTGCACACGCACCAGTCGGCGCTGACCTGGTGCGCATCGTTGCCGGTGCGGGCGTCGACATAGTTGACGGTGACCCCTTTGTCGCTTTGCCTGATCGCCGTGACCCGGGCGTTGAGCGTGATCAGTGCGGCGAGCTCGCGCCCGATCGCCTTGGGCGTCGTGTCCATGCCGCCGACCGGCTGGAAGATCGTCGATTGCCACTGGTGCGTCTGGCCGAAGGTGAGGGCGCGCCACATATCCGAGCGCAGCAGGTCGGCAAGGCCGATCGGGGTCGAGGGCATCGGCGGCGGCATCAGCCCGCCGCCGCGATTGACCTCATAGCCGCGCCGCTCGGCACTGTCCATGCCGGCCCGGTAGACAAACTTCTCATCCAGCGCGCCCCAGCCGCGCAGCGCCTCGAGCAGGATCTGCTGGTCCTCGTCGGTCAGTGCTTGGTCGAGCTTCTCCTGGCGCGCGCTCTTGGCAAGCAGTTCCGCCACGTGACCCTGAAAGTCCGCCTGAACTTCGCGGAAGCGGCGCGGCTTGCCGTCGAAATAGCGGCTGCTGTGCACATAGGCGTTGTAGTTGACCATCATGAACGGTTCCAGCGCCACATTGAAGCGCCTGGCATAGTCAAGGTAGCCGCGATGATGATAAGGAATGCGCCACGGACCGGGATTCAGGTACAGCCCCGGATCGAAGCCGCAGGTCTGGGTGGCGCCTCCGATCTCGGTGTAGACGTCGCCGCCCCGAAGGCTCCATGCGCGCCCGCCGACCCGGTCGTTGAAGTCCAGCAGCTGCACGCTGTAGCCGGCATTGCGCAGTTCCAGCGCCGCGACCAGCCCGGCCATGCCGGCCCCGAGAACGATCACGCGCGCGCCCTTGGGATCTCCCTGCAGCTTTATCGGCCCGGTATATTGCGAGTCAGCGGCGAACCCGAGGCTGGTCATGGCCTGGTACATCAGTGATCCACCCGCCACCATGCCGATCATCCGAAACAGATCCCGGCGCTTCATCGGCTTCAAATTGCTGTCGTTCATGGTTCTTCCAGTTCTGCGGCCTGTGCCGGCGGCTCGACTGGAATCATACCTGTAGTAGCGGCGGCCGGGCGGCGGACTATGGATGCACTACCACGGACCCCACGGCGGCGGCGGGGGGAGCCGCCGCCGTGGGCGCGGTTGAACGGTCTAACAGCCTGTCGCTGTGCCGTTCAGAACCTGTGGTCCAGCCCGGTGGAAAAGCCCATGCTGCGGCAGCCGCCCGCGCACGGTGTGCTAGATGACCTTTTGCGCCCTCAACGCATCGATCTCCACACTACTCAGACCGAGTTCGGCCAGTACCTCATTGGTGTGTTCCCCGAGCAGCGGCGAGCGCTTGACCTCGGTCGGGCTGTCGGACATCTTGATTGGGTTGCCGACTGTCAGGTATTTGCCGCGGGTCGGATGATCGACCTCGACGACGGTGCCGCTGGCGCGAAGCGAAGGCTCGGCGGCCAGTTCCTCCATCGATAGGATCGGCCCGCAGGGGATGTCGTGCTGGTTGAACTCCGCCATGGCCTCGAACTTGGTCTTGGTCATAGTCCATTGCTCGACTGCGGCAAAAATCTCTATCAGGCGCGGCAAGCGCGCGTGTGGCGTCGCATAGTCGGGATCGGTGATCCACTGCGGTTTGCCAATGACTGTGCAAATCTCCTTCCACACCGGCGCCTGGGTGATGAAATAAAGATACGCATTAGGGTCAGTCTCCCAGCCCTTGCACTTGATTATCCAGCCGGGCTGGCCGCCACCCGAGGCGTTGCCGGCGCGCGGTACCGAGGAACCGAACTTGCCGTTGGGGAACTGCGGGTATTCCTCCATCACCCTGGTGCGCTCCAGGCGCTGCTGGTCGCGCAGCTTGACGCGGCACAGGTTCAACACCCCGTCCTGCATCGCCGCCAGTACCCGCTGCCCGCGCCCGCTGGTGTTGCGCTGGTACAGTGCGCAGACGATGCCGAGGGCCAGGTGCAGGCCCGTGCCGCTGTCGCCGATCTGTGCACCGGTTACCAGTGGCGGGCCGTCGTCGAAGCCGGTGGTAGAGGCCGAGCCGCCGGCGCATTGCGCGACATTTTCGTACACCTTGCAGTCCTCATAAGGGCCGGGTCCGAAGCCCTTGACCGAGGCGACGATCATCTTCGGGTTGAGCTGCTGGATGCGCTCCCAGGTGAAACCCATGCGATCGAGCGCGCCGGGCGCGAAGTTTTCCACCAGCACGTCGCAGTACTTGATGAGCTTCTCGAGTACCGCCTTGCCGTTGCTGTTCTTGGTGTCGAGCGTGACCGAACGCTTGTTGTGATTGAGCATCGTGAAGTAGAGGCTGTCCACGTCCGGAAGATCGCGCAGCTGCTCGCGCGTGATATCGCCGTGGCCGGCGCGCTCAACTTTGATGACGTCGGCGCCGAACCAGGCCAGCAGCTGCGTGCAGGTCGGGCCTGACTGCACGTGCGTGAAGTCCAGTATGCGCACGCCATCCAATGCTTTCGCCATTCCTGTCTCCTCTGTGGCCTATTTGTACATGGTCTGGTTCTTGGTGCCCGGCGCGTATTCGCGCGGATCCACCCAGATGTTGATCACCGCCGAGCGGCCCAGGCGATGCACCGATTCGCGCGCGCGCTGCAGGGCAGGGGCGATCTGCGCCGGATCGCGCACTTCCTCGCCATAGCCGCCCAGCATCTCGGCGAACTTGCCGAACGGCACGTCGCCGAGCAGGTTGCCGACGTTGCCGCGCTGCTCGCCATATTTTGCCAGCTGGCCGTAGCGAATCTGGTTCATGGCCGAGTTGTTGCCGATGACCGCGATGTACGGCACGCCGAAGCGGTTGGCGGTTTCCATGTCAAAACCTGTCATGCCGAACGAGCCGTCGCCGTAGTAGCACAGCACTTCCTTGCTCGGATGGGCGAGTCCCGCCGCGATCGCAAATCCGGTACCGACGCCGAGCGAGCCCAGCGCGCCCGGATCCATCCACTGGCCAGGCCGGCGTGGGCGCACGGCCTGCGCCGAGATCGTCACCACGTCGCCGCCGTCGCCGATGTAGATGGTGTTGTCGGCCAGGAACTCGTTCAGTTCCCAGGCTACGCGATACGGATGGATCGGAATCGAATTGGACTTGAACAGCGGCATCAGCTTCTCATTGGCGGCGCTCTCGGCTTCACTGAGCTTCTTCATCCACTGCTGGCGTGCCTGGCGCTTGTCCTGCTTCAGCTGTCCGGAGGCCGCCTGCAGCACCGCGCCCAGGATCGCGCCCGGATCGCCGACTAGCCCCAGGTCGATATCGCGATTCTTGCCGACGGTGCGGTAGTCCATATCGATCTGCACCAGCTTGAGCTTGGTGCTGATGCGCCGCCCGTAGCCCATGCGAAAGTCGAACGGCGTGCCGACAATGACGATCACATCGGCGTCGGAGAACGCTTTGCCGCGAGTGCGATCGAAGTGATGCGGGTCGCCGGGAGGCAGCAGGCCGCGGCTGCCGCCGTTGAAATAGCCCGGGATGTCCAGCCCGCGCAGCAACGCGATCGCCTCCTCATGGCCGCGCGCCGACCATACCTGCTGGCCATAGAGGATTGCGGGACGCTCGGAGTTGACCAAAATATCGGCCAGCTTCTCGAGATCGCGCGGATCGCCGATCGAGCGGGTCGAGGCGCGGTAGCGGCCAGGTCTGGGGATTATCGCCTTGGTGACATCGACTTCGCGATCCAGTACATCGCGTGGAATCTCCAAGTACACCGGCCCGGGCGCGCCGTTGAAGGCCTCGCGTGCCGCCATCGAGATCATGTCGGCGACGCGCTCGGTGCTTGGCACCGAAGCGGCGAACTTGGTAATCGGCTGCAGCAGTTCGACGTGCGGCAGGTCCTGCAGCGAGCCCATCTTGTGCTGCGTCAGCGCGCCCTGGCCGCCGATGTGCAGTACCGGGCTCTCGGAGCGAAACGCGGTGGCGATACCGGTCATCGCATTGGTGCAGCCGGGTCCGGCGGTAGTGACGACACAACCGAGCTTGCCGGTCTGGCGCGCATAGCCGTCGGCGGCGTGGGCGGCGACCTGTTCGTGGCGCACATCGATGATGCGGATGCCCTCATCGATGCAGCCGTCGTAGATGTCGATGATATGGCCACCGCAGAGCGTGAAAATGGTGTCGACACCCTCGTTCTTGAGGGCCTTTGCGACCAGGTGACCGCCTGAGACTACGGCGGCGTCGCGGCTTATAGGCTGCAAGGTGTTGTCCGCGGTGGTGCTGGCGGGGGTCGTGGCGGATGAAGGGGATGCGGGGGTCATGACGTCTCCCAGGGGGGGCGGCCGGATAAAAGGGGCGCGGCACGCAGCACGCGTGGCGCGGCAATCAGTTTCCCGACGCATGCTGCATTGGAGTGCGGCTGGCGGCAGCGGCGCCGCTTTCCACCTCGGCGCGGGTGGCGGCGAAATGCCTGACTCGCATCGGCTTGAGCACGAACAGGCCAAGGGCTGCGGCCAGCAGGTTGAAGCACGTCGCGATCATGAACACCACGTGCCAGCCCATTGAGGTAGCTATGGCGCTAGCCAACGGCACCAGCAGTGCGCCCATGCCCTTGGCGGTATAGAGCATGCCGGCATTGGCGGCGGCGTACCTGCCGCCGAAGGTGTCGCCCTGCGTGGCCGGGAACACGCTGTAGATCTCGCCGAATACGCCAAAGTACAGTGCCGTGACCAGCACGAAGATCACCGGATTGCTGCCGGACTGGCTGAGCGTGAACAGCGCGGCGCCGCCCATCACGAACGCGATCGCCATCGTGTTCTCGCGTCCGATGTAATCGGACACCCAGCCGAAGAACGGGCGGCCGACACCGTCGAATATCCGGTTGAGGGTAATGGCAAACACCGCCGCCGGCATCACCAGGCCCAGCAGGCTCACCGGAATCCTCTCGATCCGAAAGTCCTTGGCGATCGGCGCGATGTTGGCCGTCATCATCAGTCCGCCCGCCGCCACCAGCACGAACATCAGGTACATCACGTAGAACACCGGCTTACGCAGCACCTGCGTTGGGGCAAAGCTGTGCGCTGCCTGGTTCGGGCGCGGGTGCGCCGCGATCAGCTGGGGTGGGGCGACCAGCAGGCCGAAGGACATGATGAACACGATCAGCCCCTGCAGGATGCCGAACAGCAGGAACGCATGCTGGTAGCCTTCGGTCCCGATGATCCGGGAGATAGGAACCACCGTGAGAGCGGCGCCGGCGCCGAAGCCAGCGGCAGTGATGCCGGCGGCCAATCCGCGGCGGCCCGGAAACCATTTGAGCGCATTGCCCACGCAGGTGCCGTACACCGAGCCGGTGCCGATGCCTCCGATCGCGGCGGCGAAGTACAGCAGCGCCAGAGAATCGGCGAACGAATTCAGCACCCAGGCGATCGCCACCAGAATCCCGCCGCCCAGCACCACCGGGCGCGGCCCGAAGCGATCCACCAGGTAGCCCTCCATCGGAACCAGCCAAGTCTCGATCAGCACGAAGGTGGTGAACGCCACCTGGATCGCGGCGCGTCCCCAGTGATACTTGGCGTCGATCGGATTGACGAACAGCGTCCAGCCGTACTGCAGGTTGGCCACCGAGGCCATGCAGGCGACGCCCAGCACCAGCTGGACCCACGGATTGGCGAAGGCGGAACTACGGGTTGAATCTGAATCGGCAACCATGGATGCGTCTTCTTGCTACTGCATTGGCCAGAGCCGCATGGCCGACAGCCGGGCGGCTCGACCTTTCCGTGATCGGCAGCGCAATCATGCGTCGCGCTTTATACACATGGGTGCCATCGCGCAGCGGGTCACAGGATGGGCAAGGACTGGATCCGCTCCTGAGTCGTTGCGCGTAACCCCCAAAGTGTGAATTGTGATCCCACATTCTTTTGGTCGGGGCCGACCATATGTGATATATCTCTAGCCTGTCAACTGATCGTGCGGCGTGTCCTTGTAACCCGAATGCATCCGTTTATCGGGTGTTCGGCGGAGTCTCACGTGGGTTGCGCGCACGGGCAGGCCTGTAGCCAAAATTAAGGTATTCAGAATGCTGATGCCCATCTCGAGGCTGGAGTGCACCGCGGATGAGTAGTAGCGCGCTCGCGCGAGTTAGCTCCACCCGCAGCCCGGCAGGTACGCTGGCGCTTGCGCCTCTGACATCCGTGAGCCTGCGTGATCAGGCGTACGCGCTGCTCAAGGATGCGATCGCCGACACCGACATCTACAGCGAGCGCCGGCCGCTGCGACTGGACGAACGACAACTGACGCAGGCGCTGGGCGTGAGCCGCACTCCGGTACGCGAAGCGCTGTCGATCCTGGAGCAGGAAGGGTTCGTGCGTACCGTTCCGCGCCGCGGGATCTTCATCGTGCGTAAATCCAAGCGCGAGATCATCGAAATGATCCAGGTATGGGCAGCGCTGGAGGCCATGTCGGCGCGCCTGGCGACGCTGCACGCGCCGGAAAGCGAGATCAGCAAGCTACGGCACCTGTTCGACGAGTTCCAGAACTCCCCGCCCTCGGAACACATCGGCGAGTACTCGGATGCCAACATCGCTTTTCACCAGATGATCATTCGCCTGGGCGGCTCGCAACTGATCGCTGATGCCACCAAGAATCTGTTCATTCACGTGCGCGCGATACGCAAAGCCACGATCTCGCAGGACAATCGCGCAGCGCGCTCGATCATCGATCACCTGAACATCATTGAGGCGCTCGAGCGCCGCGATACCGATCTGGCGGAGAAGCTGACGCGCCAGCACACGCTCGATCTGGCAACACATGTCGAGCGCTATTGCGACTTTCTGGATTAGGCAACTGAATTAGATAACCGGGGCCATCGGCCGCTACGTCGGCGCGAAACTGGCGCTGGCCGGCGAGCAGGTGACTTGCATGCTGCGCGGCGCGAATCTGCAGATGATCTTCTCACCGCTGGAACTATTGAGCCGCATCTCGCAGGATATGCTGCTGCTGCCGGGCGATGTGATTGCCTGCGGCAGCTCGCTGGGGATCGGATCGATCAGGGACGGTTCCACCGTGCAGATAACCATCGACGGCATAGGCTCGCTATCGAACATCCTGCAGGCATGCCCAAGTTCAACGCCAACCTGACGCTGCTGTTCAATGAGCTCGATTTCCTCGACCGCTTCAGCGCGGCAAGGGAAGCGGGTTTCCAGGGCGTCGAGTACCTGTTCCCGTACGCCTATCGCAAGCAGGATCTGGTCGAGCGGCTGCAACGCAACGCCCTGGTGCAGGTGCTGCACAACCTGCCGGCAGGCGACTTGGCCGGCGGCGAGCGTGGTATTGCCTGCCTGCCCGGGCGGGTGGGTGAATTTCAGGACGGTGTCGGCACTGCGATCGAATATGCGCAGGCGCTGCAATGCAGCCAGCTTAACTGCCTGGCGGGCATCGCGCCGCCCGGTGCCGACCCGATGCAGCTCGCCGAGACGCTGATTGGAAATCTGAAGTTTGCCGCCGCACGACTCAAGAGCGCGGGCATCCGATTGCTGCTGGAGCCGTGCAATACACGCGATATGCCGGGGTTTTTTCTCAACCGCTCGCAACAGGCGATCGATATCATCGAGGCGGTGGGTTCGGACAACCTGTTCCTGCAGTACGACATCTACCATATGCAGGTGATGGAGGGAAACCTGGCGCCGACCATCGAGCGTCAGCTGCATCGCATTGGCCACATGCAGCTGGCCGACAATCCCGGCCGCGGTGAGCCGGGCACGGGCGAGGTCAACTTCCCGTTCCTGTTCGCCTTCTTCGACCGCATTGGCTATCGCGGCTGGATTGGTTGCGAATACAAGCCGGTCAAAGGTACCGTTCAGGGCCTGGGCTGGGTCAGGCCGTACCTGTGACGCTGGAATTAACATGAGCAAAGTCGGTTTCGTCGGCCTGGGCATCATGGGGCGACCGATGGCGGCGCATCTGCGTGCCGGCGCGCACGAGCTCTACGTGCATGACCACAAGCCTGCGCCGCAGGCGCTGCTCGCGCAGGGCATGGTCGACTGCAGTTCGGGCAAGGCGGTGGCCGAGCGCGCTGAGATCATCATCACGATGGTGCCCGACACCCCGCATGTGGCGGCGGCGCTGTTCGGCGCGGACGGGATCGCTGCAGGCCTTGCGCCCGGGAAGATCGTGGTGGACATGAGTTCGATCTCCCCGATTGAGACGCGCGAGTTCGCAGCCCGGATCAATGCGCTCGGCTGCCAGTACCTGGATGCGCCGGTGTCGGGTGGGGAACTGGGCGCGAAGGCCGCCAGCCTAACCATCATGGTCGGCGGACCCGAGGATGCCTTCGAGCGCGTCAGGCCGCTGTTCGAACTGATGGGCAAGAACATCACGCGCGTGGGCGGCAATGGCGATGGCCAGACCTGCAAGGTCGCCAACCAGATCATCGTTGCGCTGACCATCGAGGCGGTGGCAGAGGCGCTGCTGTTCGCGTCCAGGATGGGTGCCGATCCGGCCCGGGTGCGCCAGGCACTCAAGGGCGGCTTCGCCGCCTCGCGGGTGCTGGAGGTGCATGGGGAGCGCATGATCAGTCGCAATTTCGATCCTGGTTTTCGCATTGAGCTGCATCAGAAGGATTTGAACCTGGCACTGACCGCCGCGCGCGAAGTTGGGCTGTCGCTGCCCAATACCGCCAGCGCACAGCAGCTGTTCAACGCCTGTGCGGCACAGGGCGGCAAGGCCTGGGACCACTCGGCCATGGTGCGCGCACTGGAACTGCTGGCGCACCATCAGATCGCCGCGTCGCCCCCGTGAAACCGGACCACGAGCCACGCGCGCTTTTGCGCTCGATGTTCGACGCCGCGATCGACGCGGCGCAGCCCTCACTGTGCGTGCCGCCGCACCTGCCCTCGGCGCCGCGCGGCCGGTTGGTGGTGGTCGGGGCCGGCAAGGCTTCGGCCGCCATGGCGCGGGCGGTCGAAGACAACTGGCGCGGTGAGCTGTCGGGAGTCGTGGTCACGCGCTACGGCTACAAGGTTCCATGCCAGCGCATCGACGTCGTCGAGGCGGCTCATCCGGTGCCCGATGCCGCAAGCGTTGCCGCCTCCGAGCGCCTTCTGGATGCGGTGCAGGACCTGTCGCCTGAGGATCTGGTGCTGTGCCTGATCTCGGGCGGTGCGTCGGCGTTGCTGGTGCGGCCGCTGCCCGGACTCACGCTCGAGGACAAGCAGGCGGTCAATCGGGCGCTGTTGAAGTCGGGCGCCACGATCCGCGAGATGAACTGCGTGCGTCGGCACCTGTCGGGCATTAAGGGCGGACGGCTGGGTGCGGCATGTCATCCGGCCAAGCTCATCACGCTGTTGATCTCCGATGTGCCCGGCGACAATCCGGTCGATATCGGTTCCGGACCGACGGTTCCCGATCCAACCAGCTGCGCCGATGCGCTGGCGATTCTGCGTCGCTACGCAATCGAAGTGTCGCCGCAGGTGAGCGAGGCACTGGCCAGCGGCCGCGGCGAGACACCCAAGCCCGGTGATCCGCGGCTGGCGGGAGCCGAGACGCGCATGATCGCGACGCCGCAGATGGCGCTGGAAGCGGCAGCCGAAGTTGCCGGTCGCGCAGGCGTTGCCGCGATGATCCTCAGCGACAGCATCGAGGGCGAGGCGCGCGAGGTGGGCAAGGTCATGGCGGGCATTGCGCGCCAGGTGGCCACACACGGCGAACCATGCGCCGCGCCCTGCGTGTTGCTGTCGGGCGGCGAAACCACAGTGACCGTGCGCGGCGACGGCCGCGGCGGCCGCAATGTCGAATTCCTGCTCTCACTGGGGATTGCGCTTGCGCAGCAGAGCGATGTTTACGCGATGGCCGGGGATACCGATGGGGTCGATGGTTCCGAAGATATAGCCGGTGCGTATCTCGCTCCCGACAGCCTGCCACGGGCGCAGGCCCAGGGCATCAACGCCAGGAGCAGTCTTGCCAACAACGACGGTCACGGCTTCTTCGCCGCCCTGGGCGATGCCGTCATCACCGGACCGACGCTCACCAACGTCAATGACTTTCGGGCGATCCTGATTATCGCAGCAGCGGGCGTGGCGGGCGCATGAGGCACGCTTGACGTCCGCGGATTCATGGGCGCAGGGCAGGGTGGCACTGGTCACCGGTGCGACCTCCGGCATCGGTCACGGGCTGGCGATCGGCCTGCTCAATGCAGGCGCGCGTGTGATCGCGACCGGCCGGCGCGCCGACCGCCTCGAGCAGCTGCAGCGCGAGGCCGCGACCGAGCGGCTGCTGACGCGGGTGCTGGACGTGCAGTCGGCAGAATCGCTGCAGGGCTGCCTGGCCGGTATTCCGCAGCATTTCAGCGCCATCGATACGCTGATCAACAACGCCGGGCTGGCGCTCGGGCTCAACAAGGCCCACGAGGCCGATCTGGCCGACTGGGAGACCATGATCGCCACCAATGTGCTGGGCCTAACGCGCGTCACGCGGGCGATTCTGCCCGGCATGGTGGCGCGCAATCGCGGCGACATCATCAATATGTCCTCGGTTGCGGCCACCTATCCGTATCCGGGCGGCAACGTGTACGGCGCCACCAAGGCGTTTGTACGCCAGCTGTCGCTGAACCTGCGTGCCGACCTGCTCGGCAGCGCGATTCGCGTGACCTCGGTGGAGCTGGGGATGTGCGAAACCGAATTCTCGCTGGTGCGATTCAAGGGCGACGCGGCCGCGGCGCGCGCACCCTATGCGGGTATGCGCCCGCTGGTGAGCGCGGATGTGTTCGAGGTCATCGCATCGATACTGCGCCTGCCCGCGCATGTCAACGTCAATGCGATCGAAGTGATGCCGGTACAACAGGCGTTCGGTCCGCTGGCAGTTGACCGCAAACCCTGACGCGCGCCACAGAGGCTTGCATCATGAAAAATCTGGCTACGTACCGCCGCGATCACCGCCGTGCTGCAGAGGATCACGAGCCCACCACAGCGGTGGCAGCCGGTCAGAAAACGATTGATTCTCGTTGGCGTTCATAGGTCTACTGTCGAATCAGGCTTGAAGGTGCCTTTCAAGATGCTGTACTTTACACCGCAAAGTATCCGGGGTGCCGCATGCAGGACCTGAATCGCGCGTTGACGGACATCAACCTGATCCGCGAACAACTGGCCCGCGACACCGAATTTCGCGGCTACGGACCGGCGGCACTGGCGGCGACTGGAATATTGGCACTGATCGTGGCGGGAACCCAGGCTCTATGGCTAAAAGATCCGGCAGCCCATGTGACTCTGTACGTGTGGCTGTGGGTCGCAGCCGCAGCGGTGTCGCTGGTAGTCATCGCCTCCGAGACCGTCCAGCGCTCGCGGCGTGCGCATGGTGATCTGGCGGTGCCGATGCTGCAATCGGCTGTCGAGCAGTTCCTGCCGTCCATCCTGGCCGGCGGACTGCTGACCTTGGCGCTGATGCGGGTGGCGCCGGCAAACGTCTGGATGTTGCCGGCACTGTGGCAGATCGTGTTCAGCCTGGGCGTGTTCGCCTCCTGTCGCTTCCTGCCGCGCCCGATGTACATGGTCGGCATCTGGTACCTGGCCTGCGGCATAGGTTGCCTGGCATTGGTGCCGATCGAGCAGAGATTGTCGCCGTGGGTGATGGGCATCCCGTTCGGACTTGGGCAACTGATGGTGGCCAGGCTTTTAAGTCGCAACCGCATGGAAATCGATGACGATGAGCAGTTCTAAGAAAGACGAGCGTAAAGTGTCGCAATTCGCATACGCTGGCCTGGACCGCGTGATTCATGAACGCGCGCGATTGAGCGTATTGACATCACTGGCCGCGCATCCCAAGGGCCTTCGATTCAACGACCTGAAACAATTGTGCGCACTGACGGACGGAAACCTGAGCCGGCATATGCAGGTGCTTCAGACTGCCGGATTCGTTATGGTGTCTAAGAGCTTCGAGCATAATCGCCCGCAGACTTTCTGCCGCTTAACTGCCGAGGGCCACAGGCGCTATGTGGAGTACCTTGGTGTGCTGGAGCAGGTGGTACGAGATGCGACCATCAAGCCGCGGGCGACACGTCGTGCGGTGCGTACGCTGGCCAGCGACTGATTGCCGGTTTCTTTTGGCCTCAGGCGTGCAGCAGGAGAGAATGCGCGGGCGCATCGTGCGCAATTTAATTATCGATCTCGGCGCGGGGTCGTTCTGGACTGGAACTCGGACCACATCCTGACCCGCTATCAGCCGGATCTGGAGCGGCACGTGCAACTGCGCCAGGCCCTGTTCGGCCATGCCGACTGGCAGCATCCTGTTCCGCGATGCGGCTCAGTGCCAGCAGGAACTCGACGGGGTGCTTACAATATAGCGGCGCGCGGCGCGCTGCTGCGTGCAGCCAGTGCCATCGAAATGATCGCCGAGCCGCCGAACACCAGGTTGATGCCCAGCAGCAGGCCGATCGCCCAGGCCGCAGTTCCTGGAAGCCCAAGAAAAATAATGCTAGCCAGCACCAGGTCCAGCACGCCGCTGGCCAGCATCATGCCCCAGCGTCCCGACAGCTCGCGCTTGTGTTCCAGTGCATAGAAGATCGAGGCGACGCCCTCGATCACGAAGAATATCGTCAGGATCAGTGTCAGCGACAGCGCACCGCTCAGCGGCCAGCGCAACAGCGCCACGCCGGCGGCGATCGCCAGGATTGCCGATACCAGCGACCATACAAATCCGGGCGCATGCCGCATCCTGAAGGTTACGATCAGCCCGAGGATACCGCTCATCAGCAGCAGCCAACCGATGATGAAGGCCACCGCGACGGTCGCGACCAGCGGCAGCACGATGGCCGCCACCCCCAGTGCCAGCAGCAGCACGCCCTCGGCCAGAAACAGCTGCCAGTGCGCATGCAGTGATCTGGCCACCCCGGCTCTGATGCGGTTGATATCAGATGAATTGACCGACATGGCGGACCTCCTGGACGTTGACGGGCAAGCATAGGCGCGCTCAAGTGGTGAATGCAAAGGCTTCCCTTTGGCTGGCCGGAACCCACACGTAAGGAGCGCCCGACGGTCCGTCAAGGATCGCGCTGACCCCCGGTCATCGATCGCAGCTACAGCCTGGGCGATGTCCCGGCGGCCCTGCGCTATCTGGGACTGGGGCACGCCCGGGGTAAAGCAGTCATCAGCTTGCAATAGAGGCCGGCCCGACGCGGGCGTGCGCAATCACGATCGCGATCAATGTTTTTGCAAGGCGCTGTCCCTGGCGCTTGCATCGAGCAATGCGAATTCATCGTCGCTCAGTTCGATTGCGGCCGCCGCGACATTCTCTTCCAGGTGTGAGCGCCTCGAGGTACCCGGAATCGGCAGCATCACCGGACTGCGCCTAAGGAGCCAGGCCAGTGCCACCTGTCCGGGCGCCGCATGATGGCGCCTGGCGATGCTGTCAAGCGCCGAGCCGGGCCTGGTGAGATCGCCGGCCGCCAGCGGAAACCAGGGGATGAATCCAATGCCGTGCGATTCACAGTACTGCAGCACGTCTTCGCTGCTGCGATCGGTCAGGTTGTACCGATTCTGCACCGTTGCGACCTTGAACACTTTCGAGGCGGCCTGGATATCCGCGACCGCGACCTGACTCAGGCCGGCGTGCCGGATTACGCCGCCGTCGAGCAGCGCCTTGATGGCGTCGAACTGCTCGTCACGTGGCACCTTCGGATCGATGCGGTGCAACTGCCACAAGCCGATCTGCTCGACACCCAGCCGGCGACGGCTGGTGTACGCCTGCTGGATCAGATATTCCGGCCGGCCCAACGGGGTCCACAGATTCGGTCCGGTGCGCGCAAGGCCGGCCTTGGTGGCAACCAGCAACTCGCCGTACGGATGCAGCGCCTCGCGGATCAACTCCTCGGCCACGTTCGGCCCGTAGGAGTCGGCCGTGTCGACAAAGGTGACGCCGAGTTCGGGCACGCGCTTCAGCGTGCGCAGCACCTCGGCGCGATCCGCCGGCGGGCCCCAGATGCCGGGGCCGGTGGTGCGCATGCTGCCAAAGCCCAGCCGATGAATGCTGGTCGTGCCGCCGATCTTGAAGCTGCCGGATTTCGCCGCCGTGATGTTGCCGTTCATGAATCTCCTCGGGGCATCTGCCGGCGAGTGTAGGCGAGATTGGCCTCGGCCAGTGCGCGCTACAATAATGGAACCTGCGGTCCGAGAAACTGCGTTTCGACATTCAGAAGCGGCAGGCGCCGCTCAAGGCATTCGAAGATCCGGGCGCGTTCGGCGGCTCTCGCCTGCGATGGGGTCTCGACCCAGCCAGTGATGACCATGACCGGCAGTCGAAGCTCGTCCTGGTAGAGCTGCCTGATCCAGGCACTGAGCGGGCGCAGCCGCGGGGATTTGATCGACCAGGGTTTCTCGTCCGGCAGCCATAACATCGCCGTGTTGAGATGCTGCAGCAGCCGACGCCTGGGAGCGCTGCTCTGTCCTACATAGCGAACGTGCCGGATATCGCGCGGATCGGACACAGCGAATAGATCGCTATACCCTGGGGCGCGAGGCCGGAATCGTCGTACAGCTGCGCACCAGAGTGGATGCGAAAGTGCCGCCCAGGATCAGCTCTGGTGCAAACTGGGCGTTCATCGCAGCTGGCTATCTTTGCTCCCGCGCCGGTTGTATCCGCTGAAGGCGCCGCTGTCGCGATCCTGCACGTCCTGACAGGCGATGCACAGGCGCACGCCCGGCACAGCGTCTCTGCGCGACTGCGGAATCCCAACTCCACACTCCGCACAGTGACTTAGGGCAGGACCTTGCGGCAGGCGGCTTTGTGCGCGGCGAATAGCATCCGTGACCGTCGCATCAATCTGCTCCAGCACCGCGCCTTCCTTCGCCCAACCGGTCGCCATAGCTCACCGAATGCACCAATAGAGTCGCAACTTTAACACTACGGAAACGCGCGCCCAAACCAGGCTCCGGACCGGGCTCCTGGCGGAAGTTGGGGCAAGCGGCACCGTTCCGCAGCCAACGGTCGCGTTATGTAAATGCCAGGCAGGCCTGGGAGACAACTGACACGCTGAATGCGGCGTGGTCTGACGGTTCTCCCGTTGACGGTGTGGCATAAATGCCCCATCGATTTACGGCGTCGCTGACGCGCGCATCAAAAAGCGCGTCTACCGGTCTACCGGCAAGCAGGTTCAGGCGTTGAATAACAGTAGAGCGGACAGGAGCAGACATCTCGCGTGAGCATAGCCCCGGAATCAGGTCCCGTGACCGCCGATAGCGACGCACCGGTCGAGCTCGTGCCGTTGATGCTGGCCGACGACGACGACACGCCGACCATGCCGCTGCGGGCAATTGCGATGCAGGCCGGCGCCGGTGCGCAGGCTGCCGTGAGTCTGCCGTCCGGCACCGTGTTGCGATCCCGCTACGCGCTGCAGCAGGTGATCGGCGCCGGCGCCAGCTCGATCGTGTTTCGCGCCAGGGATCTCAAGCCATCAGAGCAGGCCCGCGCGGTCAGCGCGGTTGCTATCAAGCTGCTGCGCCGCGAGCACAGTGCCGATCCGATGGCGCGCCTGCGCCTGCAGCGCGAGTTTCAGCAGATGCAAAGCCTGTCGCACGCGAGTATTGCCCGGGTATTCGAGCTCGAAAGCGACGGCGACGCCAAGTTTATCAGCATGGAACTGGTGCCCGGCCGCAGCGTGAAGAGCTGGATCGAAACCGGAGGGTCCTACGACCACGCGTTGCGCATCATCAGCGCCTGCTGCGAGGCGCTTGCCCACGCACACTCGCTCGGAATCCTGCATGGCGATCTGAAACCAGGCAATGTGCTGGTGACCGAGGATGGCACGGTCAAGCTGATTGATTTTGGCTCAGCACCCATCTGCGGCGATCGGATCGCCACCGGCCCGGATGCGGCCGCTGTAGCGACTCCTTTGTACGCAAGTCCGCAGATACTTGCCGGCCAGGACCCAGAGCAGCGCGACGATGTTTTCAGTCTCGCGTGCCTTAGCTACAGCATTTTAAGCGGCGGACGCCACCCTTTCGGGGGCCATCCGTCGCTCGAGGGCAATCGGGCGAAGTCCGCCCCAACGTATGTGCGTACTATTCCTCCCGAACTGTTCGAGGTCATCGAACGAGGATTGTCCGCCGAGCGTGAGCGACGACCGGCATCCGTGGCGCAGTTCCTGCGCGATCTGACCGATGCCGAGCGGCGGCGGCGGCGGCGGCGCGGCGCTGCGAATGCTGTCGACAGCGCAATACGCGAGCGTACCGGTACGCAGCGCGGGCCGGCGACGATCGCGCTGCCGGCCATAGTCGACAACTTTGCCGCTGGCCGCGAAGCCAAGCGACCGGCTGTACCGATCGCGCGAATGATACCGCTGGTGCTGGCCATTGCTGCCGGTACGCTCTTTACCTGGCACGACACGCGACGCGAGCTGAATATGCCGGCGCGACCGATCACTGAAGCACAGGCGCTGGTCCCTGAGCTGGTGGCATCGGCTCAGGCCCAGGCCGCGCTGCCGCCGGATACAAGGTCTACGCCCCAGGGGTCCGGGGTCATTTCGTTCGAAGCACCGACCATGCACGCCAGTGCAGCGCAGACGCTGATCGCAATCCCGGTGAAGCGGGCGCGGGCGACTGGACAGCGGGCGGCGTTCGCATGGCGGGTCGAGCGCGGTACCGCGAGTCCGGGCGTCGACTATCAGGCGATCGCGCCGCAGAGGGTGCAGTTCGCGGAAGGACAGGCGGTCCGGACGCTGTTCATTCCGCTCACAAGCCCGCTGGTCAGTGCACGCAACTCGCTGCTGCCGAGCGGTCCCCGGACATTTACCGTGGCGTTGCAGCAGGTTGCAGGCGGTGCAATGCTCGGTCGTATCGCTCGCGTCACGGTGGCGATCGATCCGACCGCCGCCTCCAGCGGGCCGCCGGTTTTCCAGGCACGAACTGCCAGATAACGAAGGATTCGGGCGCGCAACGCGCCATGGGGCGGCCCCATCAGCTTTTGTGGGTTGCAACTCGCTCGAGGAGATTTCCGTCGCGCGGCAGGCGCCCGGGGAGCGCGCCGATCACATCGGCATCTGGCTTCATTCAGCCCCAGCACGCTGAATTTCATTTAGGGGCACTCGCGCTTGGCGCGACCGGCACGCTCTTGCGGAGCACCGGTGGCCGGATAAGAATGCTCACTCACAATTTCATTTCCCACCCCTGAAGCAGAGGCCCCCGGTGCGCATACAGCCCTTCGACCGCGCGGCACCGGTGCCGGCACGCCTGCCTTGAGTTCGATAATTCTGCCAACGCGCCGCCCGCTCGACCTGCGGGCGGTCCTGATGGTTCTTGCCTTGTGCACGATCTGGGGCGCGCAGCAGGTGGTGATGAAGGCGGTGGCCCTCGACGTCGCGCCCGCGATGCAGCTTGCGATCCGGTTTCTGGGCTCTGCGATTTTCTTCGGCGTCTGGGTATTCAGCCGCGAGGGCGGTGGCGCGCTGGCCGACGGCACGATGCGCAGCGGCGTGATGATCGGTTGCCTGTTTGCGCTCGAATTCATCTTCGTGGGCGAGGCGCTCGCGCACACTACAGCGGCCCATACCGTCGTGTTCCTGTACTCGGCTCCGATCTTCACGGCGCTGGGACTGCAGTTCCTGCCCGAGGAGCGACTGCGGCCTCTGCAGTGGACCGGAATCGCGCTCGCATTTCTGGGCATCGTCGTCGCCTTTCTGGGCAACGCCGGCCGTCCGACCAGCCAGATGATCGGCGGTGATCTGCTCGCGCTGCTCGGCGGTGCGAGCTGGGGACTCACCAACGTGGTGCTGCGGCGCGGGCGCGTCAGTAACGCGACGACTGAGAAGACCGTCTTCTACCAGGTGGCCATCGGCGCGGTGCTGCTGCTCGCGTTCTCGGCTGTGAGCGGCCAGGCCGGGGTGGTGCTGTCGGTTCCGGCAACCCTGTCCCTGCTGTTCCAGACGCTGGTCATTGCGATCGCAAGCTATCTTGCATGGTTCTGGCTATTGCGCCATTATCTGACGTCGCGGTTGATGCTGCTGTCGCTGCTGACTCCGATGTTCGGCGTGCTGTTGGGTGCGTTGCTGCTGGGCGATCCGATAGATCTGCGCTTTGCATTGGGTGCGCTGCTGGTACTGGCTGGTATCCTGGTGGTCAATGCGCGGCAGATATTGCAGCACTGATTCGACATCGCTTGGTTATGTGTCGCGCGAGGGCTGAACGGGCTTGCCGCGGGACTGGGCGCCGGCGCGCTGACTGCCTGGATCGCCGAACTCGAGCCGGGCCATGACATGGCACGCGCCGCCATCGTCGCCAGCACGGGATATCTCGCGGGACTCGCCCTGGGGGCGATCATGGCAGGTGTGCTTGCGCAGTATGCTCCTTGGCCATTGCGCACCAGCTATTTGGTGTATCTGGTGCTGCTGCTGATCGTCGTCCGGACGCTCGCGGTGTCCGAGGGTGTCGAACATACCGTGCGAAGCGCGAACGACCTGTCATTGCGTCCGCGCATCGGTGTGCCGCGCTATATTCGGCTGGCATTCATCGCTCCCACAGCCATGGCATTCGCGACGTTTGCGCGGGGTGGCTTCTAGGCCGCCCTGGCGCCGGGTTTGCTCTCCCAGAGCCAGCAGCAGCATAATCCAGCCGTGGCAGGCGCGCTGGTAGCGCTGTTTTTTGGCACCGGTTCCTTGACCGCTGCAACTACCGGCAAAGTGACTGCGCGCCCGGCAATGCTGATTTCAACCACCATGCTGCTGATCGGACTGGCATTGTTGGTCGCGGCAGAGCCCCTTCGATCGATCCCGATGCTCATCATCGCCACCGTGACCAGCGGCGGCGCAACGGCGCTTGGCGACCGCTGCAATCTGCAGATCGTGAAGGAAATCGCGCCGCCGGAGCAGCGCGCCGAACTGGTCTCAAGTTACCTGCTGGTGTGCTATGCAGTCAGTTCCCTACCCGTGATCGGCGTCGGCCTGCTGACTCGCGGTCAGCCCCTTGTCCGCGCACCTGGCTTTTGCAATCCTGCTGGCGCTGCTGTCCCTGGTCGCCTGCGCGACCGGATGGAGGTTTTTGAGCACTGGGCGGCGGCAATGAAGATGCAGAGCAGGCGGCGAACCTTCTTCCCGCGCAGGGGGTGAAGTTTGTAGAATTGGGTGCAGCGTCGGCGGAGATCTTCATGTCCACATCATTTGTCCTGAACGGCAAGCCCGTCACCCTGGAGGCCGATCCGAAAATGCCGCTGCTGTGGGCCGTGCGCGAACTTGCGGGTCTGCCCGGCACCAAATTTGGATGCGGGATGGCGCTGTGCGGCGCCTGTACGGTTCACTTGGATGGTCAGCCGATCCGTTCGTGTGTCATGCCCTTGTCTGGGGTGGAAGGCCGACAGGTCACGACCATCGAGGGGTTGCAGAGCCGCTCCGCAAAAGCGGTGCAGGCGGCCTGGATTGCACTCCAGGTACCTCAATGCGGCTACTGCCAATCCGGGCAGGTCATGTCGGCGACGGCATTGCTTGAAAAGACTTCAGCGCCGACCGACGCTGACATCGACGCTGCGATGAGTGGCAACATTTGCCGCTGCGCCACCTATTCCCGTATTCGCGCCGCGATCCATACGGCGGCGCAGTCGCTCAAGGCATAGCCATGTCCCGTCAGAGCATCACTGGTCGAGCGCCCACGCGCCGCGCATTTCTAAAGAGTGCGGGCACGGCTACCGCGATGGCACTCACGATCGGGTTTGAGTGGGCGGGTACGACACGGCGCGCGGCGGCCGTGGCCGCGCAGTCGGTAGGTGCACCGTTTACGCCCAATGCATTCCTGCGGATCGGCGCTGACAGCAGCGTGACCGTTATTGCCAAACATGTCGAAATGGGGCAGGGCGCTTATACCGGCATCGCCACCATCGTTGCCGAGGAACTCGATGCCGATTGGTCTCTGGTGCGTGTCGAGAGCGCACCGGCCGATGCTACGCGCTACGCCAATTTCGCCTTTGGCAAACTTCAGGGAACCGGGGGCAGCTCGTCCATGGCCAATTCCTGGATGCAGCTGCGCGAGGCGGGAGCCAAGGCGCGCGCCATGCTGCTCAGCGCGGCGGCCAGGGAGTGGCATGTGCCGGTGACGGAACTTATCGTCGCTAATGGAATCGTCCGCCATCCGGCCAGCAAACGGCAGGCGCCGTTTGGATCCCTGGTAAGTACGGCCGCTCTGATCCCGGTGCCCGCCCAGGTCACACTGAAGGATCCGAAAGACTTCAAGCTGATCGGCCATCAGGTGCCGCGGGTTGACGTTCCCGCAAAGGTGGACGGCAGCGCGCAGTTCACTCTGGATGTGGCGTTGCCCGGCATGCTGGTGGCGTTGCTCAAGCGCCCGCCGCTGTTCGGCGCGACGGTCCAGTCCTTCGATGCCAGCGCCGCTACGGCCATACCGGGAGTGGTCAAAGTGGTGCAGGTACCGCGTGGCGTCGCCGTGGTTGCGACGGGATTCTGGGCCGCCAAACAGGGTCGCGATGCGCTTGAGGTGCAATGGGACGACAGCAGCGCGGAGAAACGCAGCTCCACGGCGATCATGGATGAGTACCGACGGATCGCCGAACAGCCCGCGCCATCGGCACGCAACGACGGTGATTCGGCGCAAGCCATCCGCGATGCCGCCCATAAGGTGTCAGCGAGCTTCGAATTTCCGTTCCTGGCTCATGCGCCAATGGAGCCGCTCGACGCGGTTGTCAAACTGACCCACAGCAGCTGCGAGATCTGGGCCGGAGATCAATTCCAGACCGTCGACCAGGCTGCCGCCGCCAGAATCGCGGGATTGGATGCGAAGCAGGTCAGCATTCACACTCTCTATGCCGGCGGCAGCTTCGGGCGGCGCGCCAACCCTGAATCGGATTACATCGTCGAAGCGGTATCGATTGCCAAGGCCTGCGGGGCTGACGGCATCCCGATCAAGTTGCAGTGGACTCGTGAGGATGACCTTCACGGAGGTCTGTACCGGCCCATGTACTTTCACAAGCTGGAAGCGGGCCTGAGCGAGAAGGGAGAGCTTATCGGGTGGCGGCACGTAATCGTCGGCCAATCGATCATGGCGGATACTCTGTTTGCCCCGATCATGATCAAGAACGGCATCGATCCGAGCTCGGTGGAAGGCGCTGCCACCATCGCCTATGCCATACCGAACCTCGCGGTCAATGTGGCAACTACCAAGTCCGCCGTGCCAGTCCTGTGGTGGCGCGTCGTGGGCAGCTCGCATACCAGCTTTGCGGTTGAGGCGTTCATCGATGAGGTGGCCACCGCAGCGGGCGAGGACGGATTCGCATTCCGACGCAAGCTGCTCGAGCATCAGCCGCGCATGAAGGCCGTGCTGGAACTTGCAGCTGAGAAGGCCGGATGGGGCAAGCAGCCCATGCCCAAGGGGAAGGGGCGCGGCATCGCAGTGGCTGAAGCCTTCAAGACTTTTGTGGCGCAGGTCGCCGAGGTCAGTGTCGATGAGACCGGGCATGTCAGAGTCGATCGGATCGTGTGTGCGGTGGACTGCGGCACGGCAATCAATCCCGACGTGATCGCCGCCCAGATGGAGGGTGGGATCGGCTTTGGACTCGGGGCCGTGCTCTATGGGCAGATCACACTCAAGGATGGACGCGTCGAGCAGGACAATTTCAACAGTTATCGGGTGCTGCGGATGAATGAGATGCCGAAAGTCGAGGTCTACGTGGTGCCATCGGCCGAGGCTCCAACAGGGGTGGGCGAACCTGGTGTTGCCCCGGTGGGGCCGGCTGTGGCCAATGCCATCTTTGCTGCTACCGGCAAGCGCATCCACATGCTCCCATTTCCGAAACCCAGCGGCGCGTGATGCGGGCAGGCTAGAAAGGACGTCGCGATGAATGCGTCAGCTCACAGCGGGCGACCCTCGCACCTGACCCTGGTCATCGTTGTGCTCATCATCGGTGCGGCGGTCATCGCGACTGCCTATAGCGTCTTCGGTCCGCGACCCACGGATTTCGCGGGTGGCAAGCGTGTCGCACTGTCGGATTATCACGAACAGGATCCGACCGGCGTCCCGGCGGAACTTAAATCGGCAAACCTGGTAGAGCGAGGCGAGTATCTGATGCGCGCCGCCGACTGCATGGTATGCCACACGGCCAAGGACGGTGTACCGTTCGCCGGCGGCCGCGCCTTTGTGTTGCCGTTCGGAACCATCTACTCGACCAACATTACGCCCGATGCCGATACCGGTATAGGTCGGTACTCGGATGCGGATTTCCTGGATACCTTGCATAAGGGTATCGGTCCGGGTAACACCAGGCTCTATCCTGCGATGCCGTACGCCAGCTATACCTACATGTCGGATGCCGATGCGCTCGCGATCAAAGCGTACCTCTTTACGCTCAAGCCCATAAAAGCCACGGCCCCGCCCAATACTTTTGTCTTTCCGTTCAACCAGCGCAGCCTGATGCGCCTGTGGTCGGTCCTGTTCAATCCCGCTCGACGTTACGAACCCAACGTCGAGCGCAGTGCCGAATGGAATCGTGGCGCCTACCTAGCCGAGGCCATGGCTCACTGTGGTGAGTGCCATACACCGAGAAATCTCTTATTCGCGCTGAACAACCGGCAGAAATTCGCAGGCACGGTGCAGGCCGGTTGGCGTGCCTATAACATCACAGCCGATCGCAGCAGCGGCGTTGGGGCCTGGAGCGACGCGGACTTGATGCACTATCTATCGATTGGACATGCCGATGGCCGGGGCACCGCGTCAGGTCCCATGGGCGAGGCAGTGGATGCGAGTCTGAGTCACCTGAAGCTGGCCGACATCGCGGCGTTGGTGACTTACCTGCGCTCGGTTGCGGGCATCGCGACGTCGGACTTATCCGAACCCAGGACCAATCCCGCGCCGCCTTCGCAGGCGGAAGGTCTCAGCACGAGCGTCGATGCGCACGGCAAGGCAGTGTACGAGGGGGCGTGTGCGGGATGCCACGGATGGACCGGCGTCAGTCCGGTCATACCCTTTGCGACGCTGATCGGGACGCGTGCTGTGAATGATCCGACCGCCAATAACGTGGCGCAGGTCATCATCGGGGGCGCGCAGCGGCACACCGGCAACGACCCATCGAACATGCCCGCGTTCGGCGATTCGTACTCGGATGCCGAGATCGCGAGCGTCGCAAATTACGTCACTGCCCGATTCGGCGTTAAGGCCTCGGAATTGACCGCGACACAGGTGGCGAAGCTGCGGCGCGACGAATAAGGCCCGACCCTGCACGGCGTCCGCCACAGGCCCGCTATAGCGGGCGGGGGGCGGATGATGAGCCAGGATGAACTAACCGGTGAGTTAGACGACAGCGAAACCGGCCGCTTCGTGCGCACCATGGGCGGCAAGGCGTCCACCATCGGTCGCGAAGCGGCGGAAGCGCGCGGCGTCATCGACGACACGCAAAAACTCTCGGTGCGCCAGGCGCAGGCTGGGGCCGCGCTGGTGGCGCAATTGCGTGACATTACCCAGGCACAGGACGGCATCGGAACCCATACGCGCAGCAGCCTTGCCGCCGTGGCGCAGGCGCGCGAGGCAGTGGAAGCTGTCGGTCGCGAAGTCTTGGAGGTGGTGCAGACCCTGCGTCAGGTGGCACAAGGCGCCGGCCGGATCTCCAAGATTGCGCTCCAGACCAGACTGGTCGCACTTAACGCGTCGGTGGAAGCCGCGCATGCCGGTGAGGCAGGTCGCGGCTTCAGCGTGGTGGCGGATGCCGTCAAGGAGCTGGCGGCTCAAGTCGAGGCCACATCCAAATCGATCATGAGCACCGTCAGTGAACTGGATAAACGTGTCGATCTGCTGACGCAGCAGATCCAGGCGCCCTCGGCGACGCAGAGGCGGAGCAGATTCCATCATACGCTCACCGAGGTTGAATCCAGCGTCGGCGCGATCGGCGCTGCCGCCACCGCCAGTCGTATGATCAGCGACGGACTGGATCGTCAAATGGTGGCCATCGAATCAGAGATGCACGCTACTGCGCGCGCCCTGGATACGGCGATGCAGCGAAGCGAAACATTTCTCACGCCGTCGGAGGAGATGATCGAGGCGGTCGCCAGCAGCGGCTGATGAAATCAGCCGGCTGCTCGAGCAGGCCCTCAGTTCGGGTGAAATCTCGCTCACCGATCTGTTTGACGAACACTACCGGCCGATCCCCGACACCAATCCGCCGCAGCATCTCACGCGCTTCGTGGCGCTCGCCGACCGGCTGTTTCCGTAAGTGCAGGAACGCCTGCTGGAACTGAGTGAGCGCGTCACTTTCTGTATCGCTGTAGATCGCAACGGCTACGTGGCCACGCGCAACAAGAAATACAATCACCCGCGGCGCGGTGATGTCGCATGGGACGCCGCCAACAGCCGCTACCGCCGTATCTTCACCGATAGGGCCGGCCTGGCCGCCGGGCGCAACCAGCGCCCGTTTCTGTTGCAGACCTACCGCCGCGACATGGGAGCGGGCAAATTCATCGTAGTCAAGGAGGCCGATGCCCCGATCAGCGTGCAGGGCAAGCACTGGGGCGGTGTGCGGCTGGGCTTCAGGTTTTGAGCAAAGCCTGCTGCTCAAGGTTGCGGAATTTACCCGACAGCACATCCAGCCGTGCGACCCAGTCCTGGCGGATAGCCTGACCCTCGATCGCCGTATGAAAGCGCACCAGGATCATGATCAGGAATAGCGGTTTGACGAAGGCACTACGCGCCGAAAGGGCCAGCAGTACCGCGATGATCACGGGGAATACGCCCGCTGCGCGCGCCGCCGGCGGCAACATGACGGTGATCGCCGCGGCCGGCCCCAGCAGCACCAGCCATACCACGATGCTGAGCAGCAACTCGGCGACCACGATCCAGGCCGCGGTCTTCAGGATCGGCTGGGCGTTCTGGCAATAATAGACTATGCCGTCGCGCGCGCTGATCCAGGGATTCTGGTCGTTGCGCGCCAGGTTATAGGACAGGATGGCCTTGTCCATGTAGCGCGTGGCCGCGCGTACGATCGCCGTCAGCAGATTGGCGATGGCGGTAAGGCCCGGGATCGGCAACAGCTCCGCGATCCAGTCGAGCGTGCGATGGAACGCATTGAGAATCCCGCGCACCAGAAGATTCATCGCATACAGCACATTCACCTGGCCGAAATGCTCGATCACGATCCGGCGGCCGTAGGCAAACATCGATTCCGTGCCGTTGCCGACGCGCCCCCGCACGATGAGCTGGGTCAGCACGGCGACATGACCGCATTCGATCAGATGCAGGAAGTAGCGCAGCGATGCCAGCCAGAACCAAACGGCCAGCAGGGCGCTGCAGAGCAACCAGATCCAGCCGAATGCCGGCGCGACGTGGGCGCCGAGCCACACCAGGCCGCCCACCGTGACCAGCATCCAGATGATGCAGGTGACAGAGAACGCCAGCAGCACCGCGAAGCGAAGCAGTGCATAGGGCAGGCTGCGCAGCAGCAGACCGAATGCGGCGCTGAGGCTAAAGCTGCGCACGGCCAGCGGATAACTGTGAGGAACGCCGGGATCAGCCATATCGTTGCCGTAACAGCATCGCTGCGGGATCGAACTCCCAGTTGCGCTTCAAGTCACGCAGTGACGTGGTCAGAGAGTCCCAGAACAGCAGCGGCGGAGTCGGCAACGGGATGCCGGCAAGCAGGCGCAGGGCCGCTGTGGCCGCGAATAGAAGCAGAATGAAGACGATGACAGACATCAGCCGCGGTACGTTAAGGGACAGGGCGCACGCCGCGCAAGGCGACTAGACGGGATATAGCGCAACGATACGACGGGCATCCGTGGGGCACAGCGAGCGACAGGCGACAAGACTGGTATTTCTCGTCGTAGGTTTCGTTGCCGCGGCCTGGGCCTGCCTGGTTCCATTCGCAATGCCGGGTCGTGCTCACGGTGTCAGCCCTGGTAGCCTGCGCCGTACTACCACTGCTGGCGACCGTGTCATCGGCGCGATGGCTGGCCGTGGTGCTGTTCGTGTTCGGTGCCGCGCCGGGCTCGGCGGATTGCGTCATGAACGTGCAGGCCGTGATCGTTGCGCGTGCCAGCGCAAAGCCCCCGATGTCGGGTTTCCAGGCCTTCTACAGCCTTGGTGGCATCGGTGGAGCGACAAGCATCAGTATCCTGCTGATGCTCGGCGCCACTCCGCTCAACAGCACGCTGGCCGCCGGCGGCATCACGCCCGCCACGTTGATCCCGATTCAGGCCGGCGCGTTGCCTGGCTACGCGCTGGCCGGGGTTGGTTGCTCCAATATCGTGCCGGTACTGTTCACCGCGGTGGGCCGGCAAAAAACCATGCCCCAGGCAGTCGCGGTACCGGCGATCACCACATGGGATATGCAGGCTTTCTCACCGGTCCCGCAGGCATCGGCTTCATCGCCCAGCACAGCAGCCTGTCGATCGCATTCCTGCGGGTGGCAATGCTGATGGTTGCCGTGGCTGTCAGCAGCAGGCTCCTGCACGCCCTGGATGGCTGAAAGGCGAGCACTGGGCCCGGCGCGGATCACCAAGGGGTCCTGTTGCGGCGCTTGATCGCACGCGCATAGATAAGGAGTAGGTGGCGAATGGGATTGCCGACCGGTTGAATTTCCAGCAGGTTAGAATGGAACCGGCACGGCGCGGACGAGTCAACCGTATCGCGACTGAGGCGTTAGTGCACACGCGGGCCATGCCCGCCCCGGACGGAGCGCAAGAACATAGTCCCTACTCAGGCAGGTGCCCAATTCCACCCAGGCGCCATTAGAATTGATTTTCCCCCATACTTAGCTGTCGCCATACCGGCTTGACGGGCTTTGCCATGCGCCACCTGCTGTTACTGCCGGTCATCGGACTTGCGACTGTCCTGTCCGGATGCCACAAAAGCGCGACACCGTATGTCCCCGTTCCCCTGCCGCTGACCTATTCGATCGGCGGCAGCGTCGCGGGTCTTTCCGGAACGGTCGTGCTGCAGAACAACGGCACCGACAATCTCCCGGTCTCGAGCAATGGTGCCTTTGCTTTTGATGTAACGGTGCAACCGGATTCCTCGTATAACGTCACCATCGCCACGCAACCGGCCAACCAGGTCTGCACCGTCAGCAACGGCAGCGGTACCGCCGCTGCCTCGGTCAGCAATGTCGTGGTCGCGTGCAGTCTGAGTTCCACTGCCACCGATGTCTGGACCTGGGTCGCTGGCTCTGATTTCGTGAATGCCGCCGGCGTCTATGGCACGCAGGGCACGGCGGCGCCGACCAATACGCCCGGCGCGCGCCGCGAGCCCATCTCATGGACCGATGCCACCGGGAATTTCTGGCTGTTTGGCGGCAACGGCGTGGGCAATGTCGGCATGCTCGATGATCTATGGGAGTTCGTGCCCGCTACCGGAGAGTGGGCATGGCAAGGCGGTTCCGAGGTCCTGGGCGCGGCAGCTTCATACGGTACGCAAGGCGCGCCAGCAGCCGGCAACAATCCCGGTGCGCGCGAGGGCTCGGCAAAATGGACCGATGCCGCGGGCAATCTCTGGCTGTTCGGCGGCGACAGTCTCTCCGGCCAGAACCGGGAGGACTTCAACGACCTTTGGAGCTACAGCCCGACCAGCGGACTGTGGACCTGGGTCGGTGGCACGAACATTGCGGCCGGCACGGGTAGCTACGGCACCCTGGGTGTCCCCGCCGCGGGGAACCTGCCGCCGGCGCGTACCAATGCGATCAGCTGGGTGGACAGCGCCGGGGTCTTCTGGCTCTTTGGCGGGGCGCAGCTTAATTCCAGCGGCGGCTACCTGGCGGTATTCAACGACCTGTGGAGCTACAACCTGACCACCGGACTGTGGACCTGGGTCGGCGGCTCGTACACACCCAACGCCGCGGGCGTGTACGGTACGCAGGGCACGGCATCCACCGCTAGCGTGCCTGCTGCTCGTATGGGTGGCAGCGCCTGGCTGGATGCCAGCGGCAATGTTTGGCTGTTCGGCGGTCTGGGTCTGGCCCAGGGCAGCGTGCCCCAGGAATACAACGACCTGTGGAAGTACAACCCGGGCAGCGACGAGTGGACATGGGTCGGCGGCTCCAATGGCCCTGACGCCGCGGGTGTCTATGGTACGCAGCGCGCGGGCTCCGCCGGCAACGGTCCGGGCGCGCGCGTCTCGGCGGTATCGTGGAAGGACCAGGCCGGGAATTTCTGGCTGTACGGGGGCTACGGCTACGCGCAGGGCGGTGCTCTGGGAAATCTGAACGATCTGTGGGAATACACTCTCGACTCCGGTGTGTGGACATGGATCGGCGGCTCCTCCTCGACCGCCGCATCCGGGACCTACGGTACGCAGGACGTTCCGGCCCTCAGCAACGTTCCCGGCGCGCGCGAACAGGCGGTAGGCTGGCTCGACAGCAGCGGCGATTTCTGGCTGTTCGGCGGCTTCGGCTTCGACTCATCTGGCGTGGAAGCCGATCTGAATGACCTGTGGCGCTTCACGCAGAACCCCTGAAGCCTCCGCCACCGCGGCCGGGGCCTGCAAAGAGAGACATGGCATGAAAGGGAAATCGAGCAAGCCCCTGTTCGCTGCGCGTGCTGCGGTAACTGGGGTCTGTCTGATGATAGCAATGCTGGCGCTGGTGGCCTGCCATGGCGGCAAATCGAGTAGCTCGGGCCCCTTCACGGTTGGCGGCACGATCACCGGTTTGAATGCCGGCAGCGTCGTGCTGATCTACAACGGCAGTACCACGGTGAGTGTCGCCGCGGGCGCGACCACCTGGGTCTTTCCAGGTTCCTTTGCCGCGAACACCAGCTACTCGGTGACGGTGCT